>JAAUYD010005135.1_pt1 | contig 281219 bp, 253 predicted proteins | sample 7278101 | NCBI WGS metagenome assembly JAAUYD01 (sample SAMN14350128, study PRJNA611818) | marine sediment metagenome | isolation source: surface marine sediment (0.6m) | place: French Polynesia: Moorea | collected 2018-08
CGGCTGGTCGCTCGGCTCGAATGACGCCGCCAACATTTTCGGCACCGCCGTTGGCAGCCGGATGATCACCTTCACCACGGCGGCGATCATCTGCGCGGTCTTTGTCGTGCTCGGCGCGGTGTTCGGCGGGGCCGGGGCGGCGCATGGCCTCGGCAAGCTGGGGGCGGTCAATGCGATCGCCGGCTCCTTCATGGTCGCCCTGTCGGCGGCGGTCACCGTGTATGGCATGACCAAGCTGGGCCTGCCGGTTTCTACAACGCAGGCGGTGGTCGGCGGCATCATCGGCTGGAACCTGTTCGGCGGCTTCCTGACTGACATGACCACACTGTCGAAGATCGTCAGCACCTGGGTCCTTTGCCCGATCCTCGGCGCGCTGTTTGCGGCGGCGCTCTACAAGGGTACGATCGCGTTTCTGAATTGGGCCAAGTTTCATATGGTCCGGCTGGACGCCATCGTGCGCATCGCGCTGTTGCTGACCGGCGCGTTCGGCGCCTACAGCCTGGGGGCCAACAATATCGGCAATGTGATGGGCGTCTTCGTCTCGTCATCACCGTTCCAGGACGTGAGCGTCGCCGGTCTGTTCACCCTGACTTCCATTCAACAGCTCTTCCTGGTCGGCGGTCTCGCCATCGCGGTCGGGGTTTTTTATTCCAAGCCGGTGATGATGACGGTGGGCGACTCGATTCTGCCGGTCAGCCCGGTCGGCGCCTGGGTCGTGGTGATGGCCCAGTCGATCGTGCTGTTCATCTTCTCCTCCAATGCGCTGTTGAGCTTCTGGGTCGGTCTCGGCCTGCCGGCCTACCCGCTGATCCCGGTCTCAAGTTCTCAGGCGGTGATCGGCGCGGTGATCGGCATCGGCCTGACCCACGGCCTGCGCGGGGCTCGGCAGATCAAATGGCGGGTGCTGGCGAATATCGGCTCGGGCTGGATCTCGACGCCGGTCATCGCGGCGGCGATCAGCTTCTTCTTCCTGTTCTTCCTGCAGAACGTGTTCCAGCAACAGGTCTTTCAGGAAGTCCGCTATCAGCTCTCCGCGCCCGTGATCGCGCATCTCACCGAGGAAGGCGTCGAGATGGGCCCGTTCGACGACCTACGCGACGCGGAGATCGTCTCCGCCATCGCCTTCCGGGATGCGCTGCGCGACCGGGCCGGCCTCTCGGACGCCGAGGAAGAGACCGTCATCTCATCGGCCGAAATCTATCCGATGGCCGTGTCGCCGGAGAAGCTTGCAACACTCGACGCCCGCTATCTCGGATCGGACCGGGCGTCGGCGGTGCGGGCTCTGGAGGCCCAAAGCTTCGATCACAAATGGCAGCTCAGGGAGGCGCTGACCGAAGCGTCCGGCGCCTGGCGGGCGAAAGAGCCCAGCCCCCTGACCAAGGCGTACAACAAGACGCTTGGCGATCATCTCGACTATCTCTACCGACATCTGGTGCGACCAGACGCGTAACACAGACTTAGGTCGAAAACCGCAAGAAACCGGCCGTGGCTGCCTGCCCGGACTCCCGCCAACCTGCGCATTGGCGGCGACTGTCGTTTGAACTGCTTGCGGGACTGGGCGTGTTCGGTCCGCCGTTCGCGGTGTGTATGAGTAAATTATACTCTTCAAAATTTACTCTAATAGTGGTATAATTTGTCATCCTCCTTGAAATAGGGCGGGATAACCAGACGGGCGCTGCTAGGCCTGTAGCGCTTGTTCGTTTGGGGGAAGAATTGAAAGGAAAAGGTATGCGCGCTTACCTCATAAAGGCGGCAGTCCGTGTTTCGCCGGCGGTTTTCGCGGCTCTTCTCGTCGCATGCACCGACCTGAGCGCGGTGCGAGAATGGTCGACTACATCGATGGAGGCGGCCCAATTTAACGAGGTTGTGGCCACCTACGCCGACACGCCTACACGGTTATCGGTTTACGACGCGGACGCCGCCGAGAGTTGGGGAGCGCAAGCTGACCTGCGCGTCGCCCAGGCGAAAGCCTTGGAACTTCAATTATCCGTTGTCGCCGACTATATGGCCGCATTGTCGGCGCTGGCGGCGGACAGCGCTGTTAATTTCTCCGGTGACATTGATGCGCTCAGGGAGTCTCTCAACAACACCGGAAAGCTGGAGAAAAGCACGATTGACGCTTCAGCCGGCCTATTAACCACGGTCGCCAACGCCGCGGCGAATTTGTGGCGACAGCAACAGATCGGGCTCCTGATCGAGGGTGCGAACGCCCCTTTGCAACAGATTCTCAGGACAGAGTTGAGATCCATCGTCGATCAAGATTTCAGACGGGACCTCGAGATTGAGAGCGCATTTCTCGAGAGGTATTTCGAGGATCTATTGAGGACGGGCGGAGGGTCGGCGACCGCAAACGCCAGTCTGCAGGAATGGTTTGTTGTTCGGCGGGTGGAGAATCAGCGACGACAAGCTGCCGTAGATTCGTATCTTAAAGTCCTGGATAACATATCTGATGGTCATCAAAAGTTGTTCGATCAGCGAGATAACCTAGCCGCCCGACAATTGGCTCAAGACCTTTTCGCGCTGGCGAAGGAAATGAGAGACAACGTCAAGGAAATACTGAAATCGTAGAGAAAAGGAGTACAAAGCATGACCTTGACCGCGGACGACGCTCGAAAACTCGCCGACCTTTTTCTCGATACTGCGAAGAAGGTCGACAACTATCTGGATGCACAGTGGCAAACTAAAACTATAGGCCGGGCTGAGTACGAAACCCTGAGCGAGTCTGCGAAGACGCTGTTGCGCCTTTCTTCCTTCATGACGTCCAACGCCGTGGGCTTGTCAATCGCGCAAATGCAGGATGATTCCGCTGAACTGAAGAACGTTGTGAAAAAGGCGAACCGGTCGCTCGGCAAACTGAACAAAGTCAAAGCCGTAATCCGTTTGGTCGCAGGAGTCGCCGATCTCGCCGTGGCGATCACCGCCAAAGACGCCAAAGCGACGTGGAAAGCTGTGAAGGGGCTCGCCGACGAATTGAAATGATGAAGCCGTCCCGGCTTTGTCGGCCCGCCCAAACATCCACCCGGTCTGCGCATTTGTCGCACCGGGCGCAGGGATGGCGGACTCGGTGACCCGCCCGGCGCGCTAGGGCGTACAAGCCTGAAACCATGATTGGGTCAGGGCCTGTGCGGCGTTCGGTAAAACCGGCAATCAATATTTTCTGGTTCAAGCGCGACCTTCGGGTTGCGGTTAACCGGGCGCTGTCCGCCTGCGCAGCCGACGGTCTGCCCGTCCTGCCGCTCTATATGGTCGAACCGGCGCTGTGGCGGCAACCGGACGCGGCGCACCGTCACTATCGCTTTATCGAAGCGTGTTTGGCGGAGTTGCGCACGGATTTGGGCGCGGTTGGCCAGCCGCTGGTGGTGCGTGTGGGCGATGTCCCGTCGGTGCTGGGCGAGATCGCCGGGCAATTCGACATTGTGCGGCTCTACAGCCATGAAGAGACCGGGAACGCATGGAGCTACGACCGAGACAAGTTGGTCAAGCATTGGTGCACTGAGCAGGGCGTTGAATGGCGGGAATTCTGGCAGACTGGCGTCGTGCGCGGGTTGAAGGATCGCGACGGCTGGGCCGGCCGATGGAATCGCCGTATGCATGCGACCCCGCCGGAAGCGCCGACCGCGCTCACCCCTTTGCCGGTATTGGATATCGGCCCCATTCCCACGGCTGAGGAACTTGACCTCGTGGGCGATGGCTGCGTCTCGCCCCAGACCGGCGGCCGGCAAGCGGGCCTCATCGCCCTGGAAAGCTTCCTGACCCAGCGCGGCCAGAACTATCGGACCGCGATGTCCAGCCCGATGAACGCGTTCGACTCATGCTCCCGGCTGTCGCCCTATCTGGCCTATGGCGCCGTCTCGATGCAGGAAGCGGCGCAGGCGACGGCGCGGCGGCGGCTTGCGCTGAAACAGGCGCCCGCGGGAACCGGCGCTTGGCGCGGCTCGCTGTCTTCCTTCTCTGGGCGGCTGCATTGGCACTGCCATTTCATGCAGAAGCTGGAGGACGCGCCGTCCCTGGAGTTCGAGGAGCTTCACCCCGCCTATCGCGGCGTCCGGCCCAGCGCGCCCGACCCGGCGCGGCTGGCGGCGTGGGAAAAGGGCGAGACCGGCCTGCCGTTCGTTGACGCCTGTATGCGCTGCCTGCAAGCGACCGGCTGGATGAATTTCCGCATGCGGGCGATGCTAGTCGCCGTGGCGAGCTATCACCTCTGGCTTGATTGGCGGGCGACAGGGCGACATCTGGCGCGCCTCTTCACCGACTATGAGCCGGGGATTCATTGGTCGCAGATGCAGATGCAATCCGGCGTCACCGGGATCAACACGGTGCGAATCTACAATCCGGTGAAACAGGGGTTGGACCAAGATCCGACGGGCGCGTTCGTCCGCCGCTGGATCCCAGAGCTGGCTGCGGTTCCGGACGCGCATATGCACCAGCCCTGGCAATGGGAAGATGCGGCGACGGTTCTGGACAAAGCCTACCCAACGCCCATCGTCGATCATCTCGCCGCCGCCAAGGAGGCAAGGCAAAAGATCTGGGCCGTGCGCAAAGGCCCAGACTATCGCGCCGAGGCGAACGCCATCCAGGCGAAGCATGGCAGCCGCCGCAGCGGGATCAAGCGTACCGGCCGGCGCGCGAAGGCCGCCTCGCCCGGATCGACCGATCAACTGTCGCTCGATCTGGGACAATCGGCCCCGTCATGAAAATGCGCAAAAAGGCCGATCTGCCGACAAAGATCTGCGTCGCCTGCGGCCGGCCCTTCGCCTGGCGCAAGAAATGGGCGCGCGATTGGGATCGGGTGCGCACCTGTTCAGAGCGCTGCAAAGGCGTGGCGCGCCGAACGAAGGCTGGGCGCAACCCATGACCGACCCCCTGAGCGGGCCGCTCTGGCGGCCGGATCGGCGGGCGGCAGAAGCGCGGCTGGCGGCCTTCCTGCCGTCGGCCGGGCGGGCCTACGCGGCGCGGCGGAACTATGATCTGGGACCTCAGGATCGGGACAATGTCTCCGCCCTCTCACCTTGGGTTCGGCATCGCGCCGTCACCGAAGAAGAGATCGCCGCCCAGGTGCTGCAACGGCACAGCCTGTCCGCCGCCGAGAAATTCATTCAAGAGGTGGTCTGGCGGACCTATTGGAAGGGCTGGCTGGAGCATCGCCCGGCCGTCTGGCGAGACTATCTGGCGGCTCTTGGTCGGTCGAAAGCCGCGCTGGCCGACGACCGGTCGCTGCGCCAACGCTATGAGGCGGCAATCGACGGCCGGACCGGAATCGACTGTTTCGACGCCTGGGCGGATGAGCTGATCGAGCATGGATGGCTGCACAACCATGCGCGCATTTGGTTCGCCAGCATCTGGATCTTCACACTCGACCTGCCTTGGGAGTTGGGCGCCGATTTCTTCTATACCCATTTGTTGGACGGCGACACGGCCTCGAACACGCTTTCATGGCGCTGGGTGGCGGGCCTTCAAACGATCGGCAAGACCTACCTGGCGCGGCCGGACAATATCGCGCGCTATACCGAAGGGCGGTTTCATCCGGTCGGTCAGTTGGCCCCCGCGGCGCCGCCGCTGGCCGGTGACGCGCATCCTGCGCCGGCGCCGCCGACGCCGCCCGATCTGGTGACGCCATCCGGCGATCTGTTCGACCGGATACCACCCAAGCTCGGCAGAGTCGGTCTGCTGGCGACGGCGGAAGATCTGAGCCCCGCGGATCATGTCCAAGGCGTGGAGGTCGCCGCGACGGCGATCCTGTCGCCGCCGCAAGACCCGGCCTATTCTGCCGGCCGGCGGACCTTTCTCGACGGCTTGCTAGCGGACGCCGCCGCGCGTATGGCGGACCGGTTCGGCGGTGTGTCTGAGAAACCCGGTTCCAGTGCGGAAGTTGTCGACTGGGCGCGCGATCTGGGCGTCGATAAAGTGCTGACGCCCTTTGCGCCGACCGGCCCCACGGCGGACAGCCTGATGGAAATCAAGGAGGCGCTGCGGGCGGCAGGCGTTGCTTTGGTCATCAGCCAGCGCCGCTGGGACCAACTGTTCTATCCGCATTCCCAGAAGGGATTCTTCAAGATGAAGGCGCAAATCCCAAAGGCGCTCGGCGCGTTAGGGCTCACACGCTAAACCCGCTCTCCGTCCTCCAGTTGCTCTAAGAAGTGCGCCGGTAAACTCGGCGACGCCCTCTTGTATCGTCCGCTATGCAGTTTCGGCCAATCATTACATCGTTCGTGTTTTGATGAAAACAAACGACGTGTGGGTCAGTTTGATAGGATAGAGGAGTCGCGATGAGAAGATGCTACTTGTCGGACAAGTCCATCACCAGACGGCCTTGAACGTCGCCGGCTTCGATCCGGCGATGCGCCTCGGCCGCCTCGTCGATCTTGAAGACGCCCTCCACCAACGGGTGGATCGCGCTTTCGCTAAGCATGCCGAACAGGGCTGTGAGATCTTCACGGAACCAATTCGGATTCTTTTGGCGGGTCTCTGAAATGTCGTAGAAAGCGACTCGTCCCGTTTTGCGACTGCGTGCGGCTTTGATCTTGATCGTCAGAAATTGCAATCCGAAACCGATCTTTCCGATCAGCCCCGCCAGTCCGGTGAACTGTCCCTTCGCCCGACGCAGGGCCGCGCTGAAACCGGCGGCGACAAAACGGCCCCCCGGCTTCAAACGCGCCAAGACGATCCCCAGTCGCTCACCGCGCGCGGGATCCAAGATGGCGGCGAAGCCGCCGATCTCACGCGCAATTTGATCAAGCTGTCGCGCCGCGTTCGCGTTGTCATAGGCGACGAAGCGCGCGCCATATCCACGGATGAGCGCCTCTCGTTTTGCGGATGCGACGCCAACCGCGTTGATCCCCATGGCGCGGCAAAGGTCCAGAGCCGCGAGGCCAACGCCGCCGCTTGCGCCATAGATCAAGACCGTGTCGCCACGCGCGGCCTTTCCAAATCGCAGGAGAGATTGATAGGCGGTGAGATAGCTTAGGATCAAAGGCTCGGCCTGCACCGCATCAAGCCCGTCGGGCACGGCGACCAACCCTTCGGCCGGGCGGCAGGCATAGTCCGCATTGGCCCCTATTTGGGTGAGGTCCGCCACCCTGTCCCCCGGACTGAACGCCGTCACGCCTTCGCCAACCGCGTCGACGCGGCCAATCAGATCGTACCCCAATGTCAGCGGAAGCTTGAGCTCCATCACGGGGTAAAGGTCCCGGCGGATCAGCATATCGGTGAAAACAAGGCTGGACGCTTCGACACGGATGCGAACCTCGCCCACGCCCGGCGGTGGCGCCGACGCGTCAGTAACGACGCGGACGACTTCCGGACCTCCAAAAGCCTCCACGATCAGACGCCGGTTCTTCATAGTAAATCCTCTCGTTCCTTCTATCGGGGGATGATTTCCCGACGAGCTTGGTCTATGTTGACGGCGACAACTTAGGAAATAGAAGGGATGTTGTCAATGTCTACATTGACGGAAACCAAGTCGGCCAAGCGCCCGTATCACCATGGCGACCTTCCGGCCGCTTTGCTGCGCGTCTGCCGCGACCAATTGGAGAAGGGGGGGATTGACGCGGTGTCGCTGCGGGCGGCCGCGCGCCAACTGGGCGTGTCGCACGCGGCGCCAATCAAGCACTTCCCGACGAAGACCGCTCTGCTGACGGCGATTGCGGCGCAAGGATATCGTGAGGCGCTCGACGTTCTTTCCTCGGCTTTGACCACGGGAACAACGGCGACGGCGAGAATCAGGGCGCTTTGCCAAGCCTTTTTCGACTTCGGACGACACCATCCGAACCTGTATCAGCTCATGTCGATGGCTGACCTGATCCATCTCGACGACCCAGCTTTGGAGGCGCCAAGACGCGCCTGTTTTCAGCGAATGAAAGACAGCGTGCGCGATCTCGCTCCACTGCGCGATGATGAGGCCGAAGAGCGCACGATCCTGTTATGGTCGTTTCTACACGGTTACGTGCTGCTAAGTCAGAATGGCGTGTTCTCGACCGAGAGGCCGTTCGCCGACGGGAAGCCCGGCCCTTTGACGCACCTGCTCGCCGCAATCGGGTCATCGCCCTAGGGCGGAATTCCGAAAAGCGGTCCCAATCCGCAGAACCACACAAGACCAGCGACGCTCGGCCCGTAGGTTGACGTGTTAGATACGCTCTCCAGCCTCAAGGCGTTCGAGGAACCGCGCCGCCGAACTCTGTGACGCCGCCTTGGTCTCGTCCGCCATACGGTCCCAGGTCCGATACATCTGCGCCATCCTTGGGTTGCCGCCCAACGTGTCGCGATTTCGCCTTAGGAAATCCCAATAGAGATAATTGAACGGGCAGGCGTCGGGTCCGGATTTCTCCTTCACCTTGTAGCGACAACCGGCGCAATAGTTGGACATCTTGTTGATATAGTTCCCGCCGGCCGCGTAGGGCTTGGAACCGAGCAGGCCGCCATCGGCGAATTGGCTCATTCCGAGCGTGTTCGGCGCTTCTACCCATTCGAACGCGTCGGCATAGACGGCCAGGTACCATTCATGCACCTGATGCGGGTCGACGCCCGCCAACATGGCGAAATTGCCGGTCACCATAAGACGCTGAATATGATGCGCATAGGCATGCTGGATCGTCTGGCCGATCGATTGCGCCATGCAGGCCATATCCGTCTCGCCCGACCAATAGAAGTCGGGCAAGGCGCGCCGGTGGTCGAAATAGTTCTTCTCCAGATAGCCCGGCATGCTCAACCAATAAATGCCGCGCACATATTCGCGCCAACCGATGATCTGCCGAATGAAGCCTTCGACTGCATTTAGGGGCGCCGTTCCGCGCCGCCAGGCCGCCTCGACCTTGCGGCAGGTCTGTAACGGACTTAGCAAACCGGCATTGAGATAGAGCCCGGTGACCGCATGCGCCATGAACGGTTCGTCGTTGAGCATCGCATCCTGATAGTCGCCATAGCTCGGCAAAGCGTGCTCGATGAAATGGTCAAGCGCCGCTTCCGCCTCATCGGCCGTCACGGCGTAGTCGAACCCGTCGAGAGCGCCGAACCGGTCGGGAAACCGGTCGGCGACCATCGCTAGAACTTCTTGGGTGATTGCGTCGGGCTCGACGCTTCGCCGGGCGGGCGGTCGCCATGTCTTGGGCGGCCGCTTTCGGTTCTCCGCGTCATAGTTCCACTGACCGCCGACTGGGTCATCGCCTTCCATCAAGAGACCTGTCTGGCGGCGCCGTTCGCGATAGAAATATTCCATCCGCAACGTCTTGCGCCCGTTCGCCCAGGTTCGGAAAGTTGCGGCGTCGCAGACGAACCGATCGTCGCCGCATATTTCGACCGTGGCCGGCAGCGTGTCGTCCAAGCGCCGCAGCATCTCCAGGACCCGCCATTCACCGGGCTCGGTGACGCGGATATGGCGGCAACCATGGCGCGCTATCGCCGCCGCAATCTCGGTCTCGAAAGACCCGCTGTTCCCATCGGCGTCCAGCCTGACATAATCGACGCGCCAGCCGCGCGCCGTCAGTTCTTCCGCGAAATGGCGCATGGCGGAGAACAGGAAGACCAGTTTTTTCCGGTGGTGCGGAACCTGATCCGCTTCCGCCGCGACCTCCATCATCAAGACGATGCCGGTCTCGGGATCGCTCGCTTTCAGGCTGGCCAGATCGTGGCTCAATTGGTCGGCGAAGACGGGCAGCAGCGTGGGCGCAGTCATCGCGGACGCGTCAGAAGACCTTGGCGAGCCGGACCGCGTTCGCCGATCCGAAACTCACCAAGGCGCACCAGCCGCGGATCAGGACCGACGACCGCCCGGCCAACCGGTCCGCCGCGTCGTCGCGATGATGAACCTCTTCCTGACGATAACGCTCCAGTCGATCCCGCACCTCCGGGAACAGCGCCTCGCGGTCGAGCCGGTCGATCTGTTCCTGATAATGCCGATCGACGAAACTCTCCACCGCCTGGATCGTCCGAAAAACCGCATTCTGGCCAAGCAGGGCCGGGATCGCGCCGGTCAGGAACCCCATTATGCGCCACAGTGGGATCAACCGACTGTGGCCAGACGGGAAAATCTCGATCACACCCGCTAGATGCGTCTGCTCGGTCTCCAGATGATCCGATGCGAAGCGCCGAACGTCCGGGTCGCGGCTGACGGCCAGGATCCCTTTATAAATCCAGACCGCGCCGGTCTCGCCCGCATGATCTGACCGAAGGTCCGCCTGCAGCCAGTCCGGATAGGTCTGAGGATCGATCCGCATGATGTGAGGCGGCGCGCCCGAGCGTCTGTCGGGCGGCGTACCGTCCTAGGCCGCTTGTCTGGCGTCGGTCTCGACGACAGCGTTCCTGGCCGCGATCATGTCGCAGTCGGCGCGGTGGTCGTCCGCCTTTGGGCACTCCCTCCGGCGGCATTCGGCGCAAACCATGTTGAGTTTCATGAATAGGTGCAAGGCTTTCGAGGCCTTCGGATCGTATTCGCGCACACAGCGACGGCAGGAACAGTCGAACATTTCAAACACTCCACAATAATGACTGCTTTCAATACGTCGCATTGCCGCTACGGGACTGCGCCCAGTCGCCGCAGACGACGCTTTACGCCGTTCCGATGACGACCCGGCGATTATCCACAATCGCGGGGATGACTCTCGGTTCGATAGACTTAGATCCCTGACATGGACGCCGGCGGCGGCGACGCCGATCTTCAACGAAGGACGGATAGAATGGCGCACATATTTGCAGAACTCGCTTTCACCGACGCCGTTCGGCAGGTTCAGGAAGAACAAGGGAGCCGCCGCGCCTATACGCGGATGGATGGCGGCGACCAGGACTACAACCACCTGATCAGCGAGAACGAGGCCGCGTTTATCGAGAGCCGAGATAGTTTCTACATGGCGACGATTTCCGAGACGGGGTGGCCCTATATCCAGCACCGGGGCGGCGCGCCGGGTTTCGTGAAGGCGCTAAACGAACGTCAGCTGGGTTTCCTCGACTATCGCGGAAACAGACAATATATCACCGTCGGCAATCTGCGCGGATCGGACCGGGTTTCGTTATTCTTCATGGATTACGCGCGGAAAGGCCGGCTAAAGATCCTGGGTCGTGCAAAGGTCATCGAGACGGAAGAAGCAACGGCGCTTGGTCTGTCGATACAAGAGGGCTATCGCGCCCGCGCGGAACGGGCGGTTGTGATCGACATCGCCGGTTTCGATTGGAATTGTCCGCAACATATCACGGAGCGCTTCACGCTCGAAGAACTTCGGCCGTCCATCGAGGCGATGCAGGCGCGGATCGCCGAGCTTGAGGCGCAACTGGCGAAAGAACCTGCCTAAGACAAAGGCTAATTAGGCGAAAGGGCTTACTTGACGGGCGCGTGCGTGCGGGCCGTTTAGTGCGTGTCGTCACCCCGCCAGCGCCGCCCCATCGCTGAGCGCCGCAAGCTTGGCGTAGGCGATGTCCGGGTCGATGGCGCCGAAACCGGCGAAAGTGCCGAAACCGCAATCCGATCCGGCGATCACCCGGTCGGCGCCGACGATATCGGCGAAACGTTCGATGCGCTGGGCGACCAGTTCCGGATGTTCGATGAAGTTGGTGGTCGTGTCGACCACGCCGGGCGCCAGCACTTTATCGTCCGGGATGTCGGATTTGCGGTCGCGAAAAACGGTCCATTCATGGCCGTGGCGCGGGTTCGCAGTCTCGAAAAGCAGATAGCGGGCCTTGGTCGCCATCAACGTATCGAAGACTTTCGCCATGCCGATATCGCAGCAATGCGGGCCTTCATAATTGCCCCAACAGATATGCACGCGCACCCGATCCGCGGGTATGTCCGCCAGCGCATGGTTCAGCGCCTCGACATGCAGATCGGCCACCTTCACGAAGTCCTCGTCCGACAGATCGTTGAAGAGCATATGACGGGACAGTGCGAGGTCGGGACAGTCGAGCTGTAAATCCAAACCCGCCGCCACGATGGTTTCATATTCCGCCTTCATCGCGTCGGCCAGGGCGGCGAGATAGGCCTCGCGGTCCGGGTAATGGTCGTTTTGCAGAAAAAGAGAAATGACGCCGGGGCTTGCCGCGTTCATGAAGCCATGCGCGGCGCCGTGCTCCGCCATCGCCGATTTGAGGTTGGCGATGTCCTTCTCCAACTCGCCCTGACCCTTGGACTCGACCGGGCCGACGCACATCGGCCGTGCGTATTGCGGGGTGCCGCCGGACTCCGCCAGCCTTTTCAGGAATCCGGGAAACATCTTGAGGTCCGCGGGCGCGTTGCGCGGCGAATCGCCGGCGAAACCGGTATAGCGGTCCTTCACATAGGTGGCGTAGGAGATTTTCGAGGTCTCGCCGTCCGAGACGATGTCGATGCCGGCCTCGACCTGCTTGCGCACGGTGTCGGACACCGCCGCCGTCATGCAGGCGTCGAACGCGTCTTGGTCAAACGGCTCTTCCCGCTCGCGGGCGAAGATGAAATCGACCACGTCCTTCGTGCGCGGCAAAGAGCCGACATGGGTTGTCTTGATGCGCGCCATCAGAGCGCCTCCTTCTCGTCAGCCGGTCCAGGTCGGTCCCGCCGGATCGTCGGTGTTGCGAACCCGGTAGAGGCTGGCCTCACCGGTCATGGACGGCGCCAGCGACCGCGAGAGGCCCGGCGGGACGGCGCAGGTGTCGCCTGGGTTCAAGACCGTCTCGCCGCCTTCCCAGGACAGACGCCAATTCCCGCGCATCGGCATCAGCACCTCGTGCCGGTCCGTTGCGTATGCATCGGTTGGGATCGAGCCCCGTGTGATGAAATCGACCTCGAAGCCCGGCCTGTCCTTCAGCAATGCGTCGGGGCCGATCACCTTGGCCGGCTTGTCCGCCGCCAGCGCCATCAGATCCCAATAGCGCGCGACATAATCGCGGATTACGCCTTCCGGGCCAACCTTGGGGATCGCGGCGCAGGCCTCTTCGGTCAATGGTTTCATCGGGCCGACATTGTGCGGCAACGACTCGCCGATCTTCGTGTCATAGACGACGCCGTTCTCGCCCAGCACCAAACCATGCGCCTGCGCGTCCGCGATCACCTGCGGCGCCCACGTCACGCCGCCGCCCGCGTCATCGCCGCCCAGGATCGACATGATCATGCCGTAATCGTCACCGACATTTTCGAAGCCGCGAAAGATCCCGGTCGGAATGTTGAAGATATCGCCCTCATTGGCGATGAATTCGCCGTCATCGCCCCAGCGGCCCCAGAAGAAACGCCAGCGTCCCTTAAGCACGAAAAACACCTCGGCTGTGGTGTGATAGTGCAGGCTGTTCAAGCATTTGGGCGGCTGGCCCGCGGCCCCGATATTGAAGCCCGGGGTCTCGCGAATATGCACATGCTGGTGCGGGCTTTCGGTGACGCCAGCGCCGATGATGGTGAAATTCTCTTTCCTGTCAGAACCCGGCGTGTGGGCGTCGATAAAGGCGGTGCGGCAGGGTTTCAGATCGCCATAGCGGACGATGCGAGTCTCCATATCCAGCCCTGGCATATGCTTGCTCCCACCCAATCGATCTGCGTGCACGGCGCGCTCAGAGCGCGCCGGTCTGCAGCAGGATCTGTTTCCAGATCGCGGTTTCGTCATAGATCGTGTATTCGCGCCGCAGCCCCCAGGGCCCGAACTCGGCATGGGTGATCCCCAGCACATAGATCTCGGCCCCGGTCGGTGGGCCAAAGGCGCCCCAGCCGTCATGGCGGCCATGCAGGCTCCAGCGGATCGCCGCGCGCGGGCTGAGCATTGCATCCTCGCGGCCGATCTGGTGATCGATCGACAGCATCGCCGAGGGGAAGGCCGCGCGCAGCCCCATCCAGAATCGGTCCGCCGCGCCGACCCCATGATCGGTCACCCCGCCCGGATAGCCGAGATGGCAGGCGCGGTCATATTCGGTCGGGATCACGCTCATATCGGCGTTCATGATGCGGGTGACGATGTCAGCCAACCGCGCGCCCCATTCATTCTCGTTCCCGCGCCCGGTATAGGGGCCCGGCCGGTCGGTCGCCGGCGATAGCGGCTTGACGCAGGCCTCGGGCCCGCCTTCGCGCGCGATCAGATCGGCGGCGTAGGCTTTCGGGTCGAGATCCAACTGGCGGACGATGGCGCCCTGGTCGCGCACCAGCCATTCATCATCGATGCAATTGTCCTTGGCGTGGCAATCGGCATGGATGCGGTAGATCAGCCGCTTGCCGGTCGGCGCGCCGAAGACGCCCTCGCCCGTATGGGTCGCCGCCGAGAGGATACGGTGCGAACTCAACAGGCCGGTCTCGGGCGTTCCAGACCAGATCACATCCTCGCCCAGAAGCGTTCGGTCGGGAAATTCATGCAAGGTGGCCATGGTCGCGGCGATCACGCCCTGGTTGCCGACCACCACCGAGCCCGGTGTGCGCACCACGATGTCGGGCGCATAATAGTCATGCAGCGTGTGGATGCCGCGGTCTTCCCAGATTTCCTTGGTGACGCCGATGATGAAGTCGGGGAAATCCCTGAATTTCGGGTCGAAGCCTTTCATCGCGTCCATCCGTCTGGAATGCGGGCCGATCCGCGCAGGATCAGCGGCCCATCGATCGCCACCCGGCGCGGCGGCGCCGACGGGTCCTCGATCTTGCTGAACAGAATATCCACCGTCTCGGCGACCATCCGATTGGCAGGCTGACGCACCGTGGTCAGGTCATAGGCCGGCCAGGCGGCGGCGGGCACATCGTCATAGCCGACGACCGAGACGTCCTCCGGCACTCTCAGCCCAAGCTCATGGCGCAGCGTGTCGAGCGCCGCCAAGGCCATGTGATCGTTGGCGACGAAGACGGCGTCAGGCCGTCCCGATTGAGAGGCGTCGGCGAACAGGCGCCGCGTGGCCTCCCGCGCCTGCGTCATCTCGAAATTGCCGACCGCGCGCGCGTACAGATCTCGGCCAGCGGCCCGAAGCGCGGTGACGAAGCCCGCCTCTCGGTCGCGCTGGGTCGACGCCCCTTCCCAGCCGGCTATATAGCCGATCCTGTGATGACCGCCCGCCAGCAGGAATTCGGCCGCCTTCCGGCCGCCCGCGATATTGTCCGACGTCACCGCCGACATCCGACTGTCGTCCTGGCTGCGGTTGAACAGCACCATCGGCACGCCCGCCGCGCGGCAGCGTTCGGACAGGCCCGAGGACAGCGCCACCGAGGCGGCGATGATCCCGTCCACCTGATAGTCGAGGATTTCCTCGATGACGTGGTCAATACTGGCCGCGTTCTTGCCGGCCATGAAGATGAGCGCGTGATAGCCGCGCGCCTGCAAGGCGTTGGACAGCTTCTCCAGCGCGTCGGGATAGAATTGATTATCGAGATAGGCGACCACCAGGCCGATGATGCGGCTCTTACCCGAGACCATGGCGCGGGCCAGCACATTGGGCCGGTAGCCTAGTTCCAGCGCCGCCTTGCGGACCTTCTCAACGGTCTTGGGCGAGGCCGAGGCGCCGGGCGTGAAGACTCGGCTGACCGCCGACTGGCTGACGCCTGCGCGCGACGCGACCTCCGCCGATGTGATCCTAGTTTGCGCCATCACGCCGCCGTCCAACCGCCATCCACCAGCAGCGCCGTCCCGGTCACCAGGCTGGCGGCGTCGGACGCAAGATAGATCACGGCCCCCATGATGTCCTCGACCTCGCCCGGCCGCCCCAGCTTGATCGCGTCGAGTATCCAGGCGCGTTTCTCCGGATCCTCGAAGCTCGGGCGCGACAGATCGGTCAGGATGAAGGTCGGGCAGATCGTGTTCACGCGGATGCGCGCCGGGCCGAACTCGATCGCCATCGCCTTGGTGAAACCTTCGACGGCGAATTTCGAGGCGCAATAAACCGCGCGGTCCGGCCCGCCGACATGGCCCATCTGGCTCGAGATATTGATCAGCGATCCAGGCCGCCCAGCCGCCATCAACCCTTTCGCCACCGCCCGTGTCAGGAAGTAGGCGCCGCGCACATTGATCCCCATGACCGCGTCGAAATCCGCGATGGTCGTGTCCACCGACTTGCTGTGTCGCGCCAAGCCGGCCGAGTTGAGCAGGATGTCGAACGGCCCGCGCGCGGCCACCGCCCGCTCCGTGGCCTCGACATCCGAAACGTCCAGAGACAACGCCGCGGCCGTCCAACCCTTGTTCGCCATCGCCGCGACAAGTGCGTCGAGCCGGTCCGCACGCCGGGCCGCGAGGGTCACCTCGGCGCCATGCTCAGCAAGCGCGGCGGCGGCCGCCAGACCAATGCCGGACGAGGCGCCGGCGACCAGGGCCCGTTTCCCGGCGAGGCTAAATGAAGGCGTTTTCGGAAAGTCGACCGCGCTCATTCGGCCGCCGCGCCATAAGGCACGTTCCGGCCGCCATAGCGGCGCACCCGCACATTGCATTGCTCCGCATGGCCGACAAAGCCTTCGAGCATGCAAAGGCGCGAGCCATATTCGCCGATCATGGCGGCGGCCGCGTCGGTCGTGACCTTCTGGTAGGAATGGGTCTTCAGAAACTTCCCGACCCAGAGGCCGCCCGTATAGCGACCTGCTTTCTTAGTCGGCAATGTATGGTTGGTGCCGATGACCTTGTCGCCATTGGCGACATTGGTGCGGGGCCCAAGGAAGAGCGCGCCGTAGGAGTGCATGTTCTCCAGATACCAATCGTCGCGATCGGTCATCACCTGCACATGCTCATAGGCCATGTCGTTCGCGACCTGCAGCATCTCCTCATGCGTGTCGCACAGCACCACATCGCCATAGTCGTTCCAACTGACGCGCGCGGTCTCCGCCGTCGGTAGGATGTCCAACAGACGGTCGCACTCTACGATGGTCTGCTCGGCCAGCTTCTTGGAGTTGGTGATCAGGCAAGCCGGCGAATTGTAGCCATGCTCCGCCTGCCCCAGCAGGTCCGTCGCGCAAATTTCCGCATCCACCGTATCGTCGGCGACGACCATCGTTTCGGTCGGACCAGCGAACAGGTCGATCCCGACCCTGCCGTAAAGCTGCCGCTTGGCTTCGGCGACAAAGGCGTTGCCGGGCCCGACAAGCATATGCACCGGCTCGATCGTTTCGGTCCCCAGCGCCATCGCGCCGACCGCCTGGATGCCGCCCAAGACATAAATCTCATGCGCGCCGGCCAGTTTCATCGCCGCGACGATGGCCGGATGCGGCGCGCCGTCGACCGGCGGGGCCGAGGCGACGATGCGGGGCACGCCGGCGACCGACGCGGTCAGCACCGACATATGGGCGCTGGCCACCATCGGGAACTTGCCGCCCGGCACATAGCAGCCGACAGACTGCACCGGGATGTTCCGGTGCCCCAGAATCACGCCGGGCAGGGTCTCGATCTCGATATCGCTCATCGAGGATTTCTGCGCCTCGGCGAAGCGGCGGATCTGGGCCTGCGCGAACTGGATATCCGCCATATCGCGGGTCGAGACCTTGCTCACCGCCGCCTCGATTTCACTGTCGGTCAGGCGGAAACTTGCCGCTGAATACTGGTCGAACTTCTCCGACAAGGCGCGCACCGCCGCGTCGCCTCGCGCGGCGATATCGGCCAGGGTCGACTCGACCAAAGCGCGGACCTTGGCCTCGTCTTCCGCGCGTTCGGACTCGGGTTTGGATCGTTTCAGATGGGTGATCGCCATACTCTCGCCTCAGCTCTCCGGGCGCGGCGGCTCAACCTCGCCCCGGTCGTACTTTTCCCAGCCTTCGCCCTCGAAGACATCGCGGCCCAACTGCATCAGGATGGCGGCGAAATCGACAGAGACCGGGTTGTCCTTGATCCGGCCGTCGACGACGCGCCAGAAATCCATATAGGGAATGCGCACGCGCTTGCCGGTGGGCGCGATCCCCATGAAGGGACCGGAATGGGTCGCTTCGATATGGCCGAAGCAGGCCGCCCATTCACCGTCGGCCAGATAACGCTCGGTGATATAGGCGCGCTCGGTGAAGGCGGCGCGGAACGGCAATTGCCAATTCGCGCGGAAGGCGGCCAGGCCTTCCTTCACGCCGCAGCCCCGATTGCCGCGCCACAGGAAATCCTCGTGGAAATAGCGCGCCATGTCGTTTTCGTTGGCGGCCAGCCCGGCCTCCATGCGCTTGACCGTCGCCAGCGTCTCGGCGCTTTGCGTGGCGTGGAGGCCTCCGGGGGGATCGGCCGTCATCCTTTCACCGCTCCCGCCGTCAGGCCAGAGACGATCTGGCGCTGGAACAGCATCACCAGCAGAAACAGCGGCACGGTCGCCGACACCACCGCCGCCACCGCGAACATGACATTGCCTTCGGTGTAGGTGGTGCCCAGATAGGCCGCGATCTCCGGCACCATGGTGCGGTTGTTCTCCGACAGAAGCATGGTCGTGACCGCGAAGTCGTTATAGGCCAACAGGAAGGAGAACAGGCCGGTAGTGATCACGCCGGGCCACATCACCGGGATGATCACGTGGCGGAAGGCCTGGAACTGGGTGCAGCCGTCAACCTTGGCGCTTTCGTCCAGCTCCTTGGGAATGTTCTGAAAGAAACTGTGCAGCATCCACAGGGTGAAGGGTTGGTTGATCGCCACCAGGACGATGATGGTGGTCGGCAGAATGCCCCACAGGTTCCATTCGAAGAAGGGCAACATATAGCCCGCCACCAGCGTGATCGGCGGCATGGCGCGGAAGATCAGCGCGGTGATCAGCAGCCAGAACGTGTAGCGGTAGCCCGAGCGCGACAGCGCGTAGCCGCCCAGCGTGCCGATGGTGAGCGAGGTCAGCACCACAAAGAAACAGACGATGAAGGTGTTGATGACGTGGCGCCAGAACTCTTCCTGAACCCATGAGCCGTGATAGCCGGCGCCGGTAAAGGCGCGGCCGTACTCAGCCTGCGTGCGCTCGCCGGTCAGCGCGTTGGTCCAGTTGGAGATCGAGAAGAAATCGAGCTCGACCTTGAACGAGCCCCATAGGGTCCAGAAGAACGGGAAGGCCGCCATCAACAGCCAGATGATGATGAAGCCGATCAGGACGATGCGGAGCCCCGGAGGCAAGCGTTGCGCGCGTGAAGCCATCTCAGGTCTTCTTCTTGAAATCGCGCCAGGTGCGGACGAGCACCGGCGACAGCAGGATCGCGACGCCGATGATGGTCAGCACCGACGAGGCCGAGGCGGATGACAACTGCCGGGTCTCCCCGCCTAGATCGTTATAGATAAACCAGCTCAGACTCTGGGCGTGGGCCGAGGCGTTGAAGCCGACAATCGGCTCGAACACGCGGAAATTGTCCATAATCTGGATCAGCGCGACGAAGGTCACCAGCGGCATCAGATGCGGAATGACGACATAGCGGACCCGCTGCCAGCGGGTCGCGCCGTCGATCTGCGCCGCCTCGATCTGATCCATCGGCAGGGTCTGCAGGCCGGCATAGAAGATCACGAAGGCGAAAGGGGCCGAATGCCAGACGCCGTAGGTGATCAATGCGACCCACATCAGCCCGGTCGAGGCCTTCAGCGACAGGTCGGGGTCGCCGGCTAGCCACTGAATGGCGCTGCCGAGCACCCCGCGACTGTCGATCATCCAGAACAGCACCAACGCGCCGATCAAGGGCGTGATGATGAAAGGCAGAAGCGAGAAGAAGATCGCCAAGCCCTTCAACCGCACATGCAAGGCGTTGACCGCCAGGGCGATTACCAGCCCCAAGGCGATGACCAGCGGCGTCACAACAAAGGTAAAGGTCAGGGTGAAGGCCATGGCCCGGTAAAAGGGCAGGTTTGCCAACTGATCGGCGAAGCCCCCCAACCCATCCGACGCGGACCAGGCCTCCGCGACTTCACTGAAGGCGAGATGGCCCCGGTCGATGAAAATCTCGAACCCGACGAACCGGCCCATCGGCTGCGCCTCGCGCAGGGCGCGGGTGGCGTCATGGTCAATTGTGGTCTCGGTCGTACAGCCGACCAGGGGCGTGCAATTCTCAACCTCCCGCAACACCGCCTCATGCGGGGCGAAGACGGACTGGATCAAGACCGACACGATCGGCAAGGCGATGAACAGCAGCATCGCCGTCGCCGTCGGCAGGATGAACCAGAAAAACGTCTTGTGCCGCATGGTATCGAGGTCCGGTGCGAAAGAGCGGTCGAACGGCCTAGGAGGACCGCCCGACCGCCAGCCTTTACAGGAAACCCTTTTCCTTCGCCGCGGCGCGGTAGGCCGCCTCGACATCGGCCAACGCCTGTTCGGCGCTTTCCTTGCCCTGCATGAAGTCGCCCAGTTCGTTGCCCAGCGCCGTATGCATCAGGCCCATATAGGGCAGCATCGGATAAGGAATGGCGCCCGCCTTGGCGGCGTCGAACACGCCGAGAGAGTCCTCGGTCGGTTCATAGCCCTCGATCAGCCAGACCGCCTGGGTTCGAACGCTTTCATCCTGCATCAGTTCCGGCCGGATTCCGTTCATCATCGCGATGAAGGTGGCTTCCGCCTCGGCGTCCGAGATGTTCTTGGCCACGGTCCAGCCGTCCCACCACAGGGTCGTCGCCGGGATTGAGCCGCCGCCGACGGTCATAGGACCGGCGATGGCGTGACCCTGTTTGACCTCTTCGGTGACGCCGTCGGCCGTTATCTGCGTGGCGGCGCGCGAGCCCCACATGTTCAAGAGCGCGACATTGCCGGCGCGGTATTCGGCGTTCGTGGCGTTGCTGTCATGGGTCAGAAAGTCGGGGGTCATGTATTCCGAAAGCGCCTTCATCATCGTCAGCGCCTTGACGCCCGCCTCGGAATTCACATTCGGTTCCGCGGAGCCCGGTTCGAAATGGCTGCCGCCATAACCGAGCAACATGTTGTTGAATTCCTGAGCCAGATTCCAACCCGCCGCGTAGGCGCCGCCGATCGGGTTCTGCATCACGCCTTTCGAACGAATCGTCTCCGCCGCGTCGAGCATTTCCTCATAGGTCTTTGGCGGTTCGATACCGAGATCAGCCAAGATATCCTTGCGGTACATCAGATGCTGGGCGTTGGCCATGAAGGCCACGGCCATCACTTTCCCGTCGATGGTGATCAGCTGGTTCTGCTGCAGACCCTGGCCATGTTTGGCGACCAGATCGTCGAGCGGCCGGATCACATCTTCGTTCATCAACGCCACGATCGAGCTGTTGGCGATGATGGCCGAGGTGTATTCCGCTGGGTTTCCCTGCATACCCGGCACGTTGATCGACTGGTGATCTGCGGTCAGGTTCGTCGCAACCTCCGCCCCGGTGCAGGCGGCGGCGTTGGCGCCGACGGTCTGGATCGCAGGAAACTCGTTGCCGACGATCGACACGCGCGCGGAGATCTCGCAGGCCAGGGCCCCGGACCCGGCAAAGGCCAGCATAGCGCCCGCCAAAGTTGCTTGTCTTAGGAACATGGATGGTTTCTCCCTATTCTGCTGAGCGCAGCCCAGGGGCCGCGCCTGATCGCCCCGACCGGGGGCGCGATGGACCGGGGGTCAGCCCCCCACTCGTTCACCCGTTTTGGCGTCGAACAGGTGGCAATGATCCCGGGGCACGCGGATCGAGACGGCGTCGTCGATCTCGGCTCGGTAATTCTTATCGGTCTTGACGCTGACAAAGGCGCCGCCGATCCGCACGGTGACCATATTGACCTCGCCCAACAGCTCAAGCGTGTAGATCGGCGCGTTGATCTGGCCGTCGGCCGCGACCACCTCTGCATCCTCGGCGCGGAATCCCAGCGTGACCGCGCCGTCCGGCGCCGAAAGTCCCTCGATCCGCGTATTCTGGGCGGTGAAAACGCCGCCCTGGATCCCACCGTCGACCAAGTTCATCGCCGGGCTGCCGATAAAGCCGGCGACGAACGCATTGGCGGGACGGTCATAGATTGCCGTCGGGCTGCCGACCTGCTGCACCACGCCCTTCTCCATCACCACGACCCGGTCGGCCAGGGTCATCGCCTCAATCTGATCATGGGTGACATAGATGGTGGTGACCGCCAGCTCGTGCGACAGGTTCTTGATCTGCGCCCGGGTCGAGACCCGCAGCTTGGCGTCGAGATTGGACAGCGGCTCGTCCATCAGGAAGACGTTCGGTTCGCGCACGATGGCGCGCGCCAGGGCCACCCGCTGACGCTGACCGCCGGACAGTTCAGCCGGCTTTCGGTGCAGAAATTCGTCGAGCTCGACCATCGCGGACGCCCGACGGACCTTCGCGTCATGGCTGGCCGGATCGATGCCGCGCACCTTTAACGGGAAGCGGATATTCTCGTAGACATTCATGTTGGGATAGAGCGCGTAGCTCTGGAACACCATCGAGACGTCGCGGTCCTTCGGCTCGACATCGTTGACGCGCTTGCCGGCGATCATAATGTCGCCCTCGGTGGCGTCCTCCAACCCGGCAATCATGCGCATCGTCGTGGTCTTGCCGCAGCCGGACGGGCCAAGCAGGACCAGAAACTCCTTGTCCGGGATGGTCAGGTCAAAACTCTGGACCCCGACAAAGTCGCCCCATCGCTTCGACAGATTGCGCAGCTGGATTTCAGCCATATCCCCCCGAACCGCCTTTATCTGCACAAGCTTGCATACGTTTGCAAAAGGCTAGACTCGGCTGTCGCGATTTGGCAAGCCCCTTTGCAAGCGTATGCAAAACCATCGGGCCGGGAAGGCCGCGCGCATGACTGATTTCTCCGCCGAGAAGCGACTGGTTCTGGATTGTTACGCGACGCTTGATAGGGCGGCGCTGGACGGTCTGGCCGATGTTTTAAGCCTTTACTGCACGCCAGACTATCGCTGGCGCGGCTTTCACCCGTTCAACGAACTGGTCGGACCCGAGACGGTCGCCGAGCGTTTCTGGAGCCCGCTTCACCGCGCTTTGACGCCGATCCAGCGCCGACAAGACATCTTCATGGCCGGCCGCAATCAAATGAAAGACGATGCGAGCGTTTGGGTCGTCTCGATGGGACATCTTATGGGCCTATACGACGCGCCCTGGCTCGGGCTGCCGCCGACCGGCAAGATGGCGTTTCTGCCTTATTGCGAGTTCAACCGGATCGAGGGCGGCCGGATCGCCGAAAGCGCCTTCTATTTCGATCTGCCGCATCTGATGGTTCAGGCCGGGCTGCGGCCGTTTCCGAACCAGACCGCGGCGCATGTCACCCAGCCCGGCCCGATCACCCATGGCGGTCAGCTGTTCGACCCGCAGCCGCCGGAGGAAGGCGTCCGGACGCTGGCGGCGATCGAGGCGATGATCGCTGATCTCGGTCAATGGCATAGCGGCCTACCGCTCGAAGAGGAACTGCGCCGAACCTGGATGGAAGACATGATCTGGTGGGGTCCGGCCGGCATCGGCGCGACCTATACGATCGAACGTTACGCCAAACAGCATGCCGGCCCGTTCCGCGCCGCCTTTTCCGACCGGTCCAAGACCAAGCATCTCTGCCGGATGGCCGAGGGCGCGTTCGGCGGTTTCTTCGGCTGGCCCAACTTCACCGCGACCCTGTCCGGCCCGTTCATGGGCCGCGCGCCGACCGGGAGGCGCGGCGAATTTCGGGTCATCGACCTCTATCGGCGCGCTGGGGACAAGCTGGCGGAAAACTGGATCTTCATCGACCTGTTGCATTTCTGGAAGCAGCAAGGCGTCGACATCCTGGCCGATATTCGGAAGACGCTATCCGGGTAACGCGATTGGGCGCCGGCCCTAGGTATCGCGCAAGCGGCCGACGCGCTCCGCCGGTCGTCACTCGGCTTCCTGCAGCAACGCCTGCAAGCCGTCGCGATCCAGCCATTCCGAGTTGGTGTCGCTGGAGTAGCGGAAGCCGGACGGGACCTGACGCGCTCCGGCGTCGACATAGCCCTTGGCGCTCCAGAAGTTGAAGGCCGGTTCGAGCACATATCGGTCGTCCAGTTCCAACGTGTTGCGGGCGTCATCTTCGGAGATCATCGCTTCGTGCAGCTTCTCGCCCGGTCGCGCGCCGATGACGCGCAGAGTCGCCTCCGGCGCGATTGCGCCAGCGATATCGCGGATCCGCATGCTTGGAATCTTCGGCACGAATATCTCACCGCCGCGCATCCCTTCCAGCGACGACAAGACAAAATCGACTCCTTGATCGAGCGTGATCCAGAACCGCGTCATTTCCATATCGGTGATCGGCAGTTCCGTCGCGCCCTCTGCAAGCAGCTTTTTGTAGAGCGGGATGACGCTGCCGCGCGAGCCGACGACGTTGCCATAGCGCACGACCGCGAATTTGGACCCGAGAGACCCGGACAGGTTATTTCCGGCGACGAATATCTTGTCCGACGCCAGTTTACTGGCGCCATACAGGCTGACCGGGTTCGCGGCCTTGTCGGTGCTTAACGCGATCACCTTGCGGACGCCCGACTTCAAGGCGGCGCGCACGACATTCTCGGCCCCGAACACATTCGTTCGAATGCACTCAAAAGGATTATATTCCGCAGCCGAGATCTGTTTCAGCGCGGCGGCGTGGACAACATAGTCGATCTCACGCATCGCCATTTCCAGCCGGTCGACATCGCGGACATCGCCAAGGAAGAAGCGCACGTTCTTGCGAGCATCTACTGCGATGCGGTCGGCCATTTCATATTGCTTCAACTCATCGCGCGAGAAGATGACGATGCGCTTCAGGTCATATCGGCGCAGAACCGTATCGACGAAATGGCGGCCGAACGATCCCGTTCCGCCCGTCACCAAAAGCGAGGCGCCATCGAGCCGCGCCTGCGGTTGTACAAAGTTTCGCATGCCGAAGTGTCCCCGCAATCGGCCCGTTAATCCAGACTCAATTCAAGCTGGTTCGTATCGCCGGGACCAGCCTTGAAACGCGGCGCCGTCAATTCGGATCGAACAGGGTCGCGCCGGTCAGGTTTCGCAGAGGCTCAGGCGCAATTTGGAACACCGCGTTCGGCGCGCCGGCCGCGGCCCAGACCGTATCGAATTCCAGAAGCTGGGCGTCCATCCAGGTCCGCAGCGGCGCAAGATGGCCGATTGGCGCGACGCCGCCAATGGCGAAACCCGTCTCGTCGCGCACGCGCTTGGCGTCGGCGCGCACAAGCGGTTCGCCGATCTGAGCAGCCGCCTTATCCAGGTCGACCTGGGCCGATCCCCTGACCAACAACAGACAAAGCGATCCGCTCTCCACGCCCAGGAAGATCAGCGACTTCACGATCTGATCGGGCGCGCAGCCGCATGCTTCGGCCGCCTCCGCCGCCGTTCGGGTGCTGTCCGGCATGCGCAAGACCGGCGCATCAATCCCGACGTCGGCCAACGCGCGCGCCACGCGTTTCATACTTTTGGACATGAGCCCGGCGATCCTCTCTACGCAAACGCCTTGATCGATGGCGGCGCCAAACAAGGTCGAGATCAAGGGGATATCAGTCGGGATTTGTCAGCGCAAAACTCAGTTGCAAGAGCGCGCATCCCCTCTTCTCCAGCCCCGCGATCAAGGCCGCGTTCGACGGCGGGACATTGATATAGAATCTGTTCGGCCGGACGGACGGGATTGAGGGCAAAGGGTCGAACTCTTGGATGATCTTGTCCAGCGCCGGACCAAGGCAGGCGTCAACGGCGCGATCCTCGATATTGACGCCGATCGCATTATCCTCGCCCAGATAGACGCCGCCGACCAAGTCGCCATCCCACTTGACCAGATACCAGACCCGGTAAGGATGGGCCTCTACGAACCGCTTGTGCTCTGCGAAGCTGGGAAGGTCTTGGTGGCTGATCCGGTGGCGCCGCGCCTTCAGCAGTTCGAACAGATGGTCGATCTGCGCCTCGGTCGGGATAACGGGTTCGAATTCGACGATGCCGGCGGTCACGCGTTGTCTCTGATCATCTAGAACTGCGCTGCGCAGGCGCTAAGGCCGCATCGTCACCGACCGACCCATCGTCAGTCTGGCGCCGAAGACGAGTTCGCGCTCGGTGAACCGGCCGGTCTCCAGCCGCGTCAACAAGGCGTCGGCGGCGGCGGCGCCGATATCATAGGCGGGGGATTGAACGCTGGTCAGCAGCGGCTCGACATATTCTCGAAAAGCAAAGGCGTTATAACCGGTGACGGACATGTCGTCCGGAACCGCGAAACCCAACCGTTCCGCCGCGCGCATCCCGGCGATCGCGATTTGGTCATTGCCGCCGAGCAACGCATCCGGCGGGCCGTGCGCGCGAAAATAGAGCGTCAGATCCTCCACCAACTTGGAGAAGCTCGATTCCTCAAAAGCCACCGTTTCGAAGCGAAGCCGTCCCGCCAGTTTGGACCGAAAGGCCGCGCAGCGCTCCTCGAGCGCCGGCCAGGGCCAGGTCGAGCCGACAAAGAGGGCGGAGCGCGCGCCGCTCTGCAGGATCACCTCCGCCAAGTCCAAGGCGCCGGCCGCATCGTCCTGCCGAATAGCGCAGATATCCGCGATGTCTTCCGGGGCCCGGTCCTGAAACACAACCAGCGGTCGGCCGTCGCGCGACAAGAGGCGATAGAGCTCCCGCCGGTTGTATTGGTCGCCCGACGCCATCACCGCCGAGCCGTCGACGCCCGACATGTCCGACAAAGAGTCTTTCATCGCCTGCATCTTGGGCGCGCCATTCACGACCAGCGCATAGCCGCGCCGCGCCAGCGCGTTGCTCATCCCGGCCGCCAGTTCGGTATTGTAGGGATCGTCCAAGAACCGTTCATGGGGATGGATGATCGTCAAGGCGATCGCGAACTCGCGTTGCAGACGCAGACTGCGTCCACGCCGGTTGGGCCGATAGCCCGTATCCTCGATCGCCTGCAGCACGCGCCGCCAGGTCTCTTCGCTGACCTTGTCGCGCCGGTCGCGTATGACGTTTGACACAGTCATGACGGAGACGCCCGCACGCTGCGCCACATCTCTCAATACCGGCGCGGACTTCCCGCTTCCAGCCGGATCTCTATCGGCCATCACCCACCGCCAGGCGTTTTCCCCACCGGACCCGTGTGTCGCGCCGACGATCGCGGCGCCCCCGAGCCGTTCTCTTTATTGATGAGCATGACCTAATCAGGCGGCGATTTAAACAAGTTTCGAACCCGCCCGTCGCCGACCCGGCCCCGCGCCCTTCACATCGCGCGAGTCTGCCGGCTTGCGGCAGGTCAAAGACGCGCGCGCCCGACAACCATAGCATCCCGCGCCTGGAGGGTCGGTGACCGACATGGCGCAGCAATCCGAAGCAATATCCGACTTGGCGCCGCAGGAGGGTTCGGTCGTCTTGTCGGCGCGTGGGTTGAGCAAGACCTATGGCGCGGGAGAGGCGGAGGTTCGCGCCCTGATCGATGTCGATCTGGATTTCGAATCCGGAGAGCTGATTGTCCTGCTCGGACGATCAGGCAGCGGCAAGTCGACCCTGATGAACATTCTCGGCGGGTTGGACAGCCCGACATCGGGACAGGTCTGGTTTCAGGGCGAAGACCTCACCGGCGTCGAAGAGCATGCGGTCACGCAATACCGCCGGGATCATGTCAGTTTCGTCTTCCAATTCTACAACCTGATCGCCAGCCTGACCGCGGCAGAGAATGTGGCGCTGGTGACGGAAATCGCGCGCGACCCGATGCGGCCGCAGGACGCGCTGGAGATGGTCGGCCTGGGCGCCCGCGCCGACCACTTTCCGGCTGAGCTATCAGGCGGCGAGCAACAACGGGTCGCCATCGCCCGCGCCATCGCGAAGCGGCCGGAACTGCTGCTCTGCGACGAACCGACCGGGGCCTTGGACAGCAAGACCGGCGTTCTGGTCCTTCAAGCAATCCAACGGATCAACCGGGAGCTGGGCTCGACCACGGTCCTGATCACACACAACCAGTCGATCGCCGGGATGGCCGACCGGGTCTTCACCATGGCGGACGGCCGGCTTGTGGACGTCGTCCGCAACACACAGCCGGTCGATCCCGGCGCGATCGCCTGGTGATGCGCGTGCGCGGCGGACGCGGCCTGCATCTCTTCGGCGCCTTGGACCGGAAACTGTTGCGCGATCTCTGGCGGCTGAAGGGTCAGGTCGCCGCCATCGCCGTCGTCATCGGCTGCGGCGGCGCGGTCCTCGTGATGGCCTTGAGCGCCTTGAATTCCCTGTCATTGACGGCGGAGGCCTATTACGAGCGCTACCGATTCGCCCAAGTTTTCGCCGAGAATAAGCGCGCGCCGGATCGGCTGCTCCTGGCGATCCGCGACATTCCCGGTGTGCAAACGGCGGAGACGCGCATTTCATCTTATGGCCGGATTGAGTTGGATTGGGTGGCGGAACCGATCACGGCCCGCTTCGTCTCTTCTCCAGAAAGGCGGGGCGGCGTGCTTAATCGACTGGCGATCCGGGCCGGCCGCGCCGTAGCCGCCGGGCGCAGCGACGAGGTCGTGATTTCCGAACCGTTCGCCTTGGCGCGGGGGCTCAGCGTCGGCGACAGGCTGCCGATCCTGATTAACGGATCGCGGCGCACGGTACGGATTGTCGGCGTCGCCCTGTCGCCTGAATTCGTCTACGCGATCGCGCCCGGCGCCTTGATACCCGACGACACGCGGTTCGCCGTGGTCTGGATGGATCATGAGGCGTTGGCGTCCGCCTATGATCTCGACGGGGCGTTTAACAGCGTGACGCTGTCGCTGGCCCATGGCGCCGTCGCGACCGACGTCATCGCAGCGCTCGACACGCTGCTCGAACGCTATGGCGGAGCGGGCGCGATCGAACGCAAGGATCAACTGTCCAACTGGTTCCTAATGAACGAGCTGGATCAGTTGCGCGCCTTGGCGACGGTCCTGCCCAGCATTTTCCTGGTCGCCGCCGCCTTTCTGACCAACACCGTCGTCGCTCGGCTGATCGCCACCGAACAACGCGAAATCGGCCTGATGAAGGCCTTCGGCTTCTCCGGCTGGGAGGTCGGCCTGCATTACGCGAAATTTGCATTGTGCGTCGGCGGCCTTGGCGTCCTGTTGGGCTGGTTGGTCGGGAAGGAACTCGGCCAATTCCAGACGATGATCTACAATACGCAGTTCCATTTCCCCTTTCTGGAGTTCCGCCTGTCCTGGTTTGAGTTGACCGTGTCGGGCGCGATCGGAATCCTGACCCCAGTGACCGGCGCGGTCTGGGCCGTCCGGCGCGCGGCCGCCTTGACCCCCGCCGCGGCGATGAGCCCGCCGACGCCGCAAAGCTTTCGAAAGATGGGCGGCGCCGCCCTTGCCCCGATCGCCGCGCGGCTGGACCACGCCACCCGCATTCTGCTGCGCCAGGCGGCGCGCGCGCCGGTTCGGTCAAGCATCACCGTAACCGGGGTCGCGCTGTCGGTCGCCGTGCTGATGCTGGCCCTGCAATGGCCTGACGCGATCCAGGCGCTGGCCCGCGGTCATTTTCACGACACGATGCGGCGGGACGCCACGGTCGCCTTCTTCGAAGCAAAGGCCGTCGAGACGCGCTTCGACCTAGGCCGATTGCCGGGCGTCATGGCCGTCGAGCCGGCGCGCTCGGTTCCCGCCGATCTGGTCGGCCTCACCAAGGACATGCGGCCGCGCGGGATCGTTCATCGCGGCGCACTGGACGGGGTCGCGCCCGGGCGCGGCATGGAGGCGGCGATCGATGCGGACGGATGGGAAAGGCCGACCCCGGCCGCCGGCGTTTTGCTGGGCCGCATGCTGGCCGACAAACTCGGCGTCTCGGCCGGCGACTCTATCCGCGCCGATATCCGCACCGGCGTCAAACCCAGCGTCGTACTGCCGGTGAACGGCGTGTTCGAAAATAATATGGGCATGCGGGCCTTTGTGAATCTGGGCGATTTGAACCGGGCTCTAGAAGACCCGCCGGTGATGGAGATGGCGTTTCTCAGGCTCGACCCAGCGGAAAGAACCGCCTTCTACACCGCCTTGAAAGAGACGCCGGCGATCTCGGTCCTGTCGGTGAAGAAGCATGCCGAAACCAAGTTCCACGAGACCCTTGGCGAGACGGTCTTGATCTTCGTCTCCTTCTTCGTCGGTTTCGCCGCCGCGCTGGGCGCCGGCACGGTCTACAATGCAGCCAGAACGACGCTGTCGGAACGCAGCCGGGAGTTGGCCACGCTCCGGGTCCTCGGTTTCACGCGCTGGGAAATTTCCTATATCCTCTTGGGCGAGATCGCCCTCTTGGTCCTGATCGCCCTGCCACTGGGCTACGCCGCCGGACTCGGCCTGATCTGGGTGATGGCGAAGAGTTTCGAGACCGAGCTGTTCCGCGTGCCTTTGGTGCTCGAGGCGTCAACCATCGGCTGGACGCTCGTTCTGACCCTGGCGATCGCCATTCTAATCGGCGCCGTCGTGCGGCGTCAGTTGGATCATCTGGATCTGATCGCCGTCTTGAAGACGCGGGAGTAGGAAGAGTGTCGGCGCTCACCCGAAGACTGATTTTCTGGGCGGTTCCTTTGGGCGTTCTCGGCTTGGTGCTGACCCTGTTGTTTCGCCCGCAACCAGTGCTCGTCGATGTGGCGATGGTCGAGCGCGGGCCGTTGGTCAGCAGCGTGACGGAAGACGGCGAGACAAGGATCAAGGACGTCTTCACCTTGTCGGCGCCGATGCGCGGTCTGGTCCGCCGGATCGAGCTGGATGAAGGCGACCGGGTCGTCGCCGGGGAGACGGTGGTGGCCGAGATCGAGCCGGCCGACCCGGTCTTCCTCGACGCGCGCACCCAGGCGGAGGCGAAGGCGGCGGTGAGCAAGGCGGCCGCGGCGCTGGAACTGGCCAGGGCGGAACTGGTGCAGATTCAGGCGGAGCTCGATTTCGCGCGCAGCAATCTTCGGCGCGCCCGAACCCTGCGCCAAACCGGCGCGGGCACCGAGCGCGCTCTGGACGACGCCGAACGCAGCTACCGGATCCACGAGGCGGCGCTGATGACCGCCCGCGCAGCGATCAAGATGCGCCAGTCGGAATTGGCCGCCGCCGAAATCCGGTCGCTGCGCCCCGACCAGATGCGCGAGGCCACCGAGGCCTGCCCCTGTATCCCGGTGCCCGCCCCGGTCGACGGCGCCATATTGCGGGTCTTGCGCGAGAGCGAAGGCGTGGTCGAGGCGGGCGAACCGCTGGTCGAAATCGGCGACCCGGCCAATCTGGAGATCGTCGCCGATTTCCTGTCGCCGGAAGCGGTGCGGATCCAGGTCGGCGACCGCGCCATCATCGAGAATTGGGGCGGCGACAGTCCGTTGTCGGGACTCGTCAGCCGGATCGAGCCATTCGGTTTCACCAAGGTTTCGGCGCTGGGCGTCGAAGAGCAGCGGGTCAGCGTGGTGGTCGATTTCAGCGACCCGCCGGAGCGCTGGGCGCGTCTGGCCCATGGCTTTCAGCTCGATATTTCCGTTATCTTGAGCGAGAGCGACGACGCGCTGCAGGCGCCGCTGACAGCGCTGTCACGACAGGGCGACGGCTGGTCGGTCTTTGCGATCGAAGGCGGACAAGCGGTGCAACGGATCGTGGAGATCGGCGTTCGAGACCACGAAAAGGTCGAAATCAGGTCCGGATTGCAGGAAGGAGATCGCGTCGTGCGCTATCCCAGCGATCAAGTCAGAGCGGGCGTCACCGTCGAGGAACGCTGAAGTCGGCAGCCGTCAGAGGCGGCGCCCTATCCGCCAAACAAGTTGGTCATAGGATAGGAATAGTGGACCGTGATGACTTCGGTCCCCGGATTGTCGTCGCCGATGCCGGCGTTCGACAGGTGATAGAGCGTCACGCCCAGGCGCGCCCGGTCGTCAAATCGATAGGCGAATTCCAGGCCTGAGCGGAATTCGATCGTATGCCCAAGGTCTTTGCCGTCACCGTCATGATAGAGGCCCGGCGCGAATTGCGGCGTCAGAACCCAACGCCGACCGAGGAAGATGTCCAGCCGGATGCCCGCATAGACATAGGCTGCGGCGTCCGTGGTCGCCATGACGCCGACCTGAGGCGTGAACAGCCACCATTTGGAGTCTGAAATATACTCGAAATGAAACTCACCGGCCTCTTCGTCGTCGAAAACATCATAATAGCCGGCGCCGAACCGCAAAAAGGCCGGATCGCCTTCGGCCAGCGCTTTCCCGGAGAAGAAGCTGACGCCCAAAACCACGCCCAGCAGAGCGAGGATGGCGGACCGACGCACAACAACCATGACCAGACACAATCCCGACACAATTCAAACCGCGCCGATATTACCCATCGCCCTGGGTCGGACAAGCGAGACTCGCGGCATGCTGTACTTTCCTGCGCCAGTGTTGTGAATCTGCATCAGCCCGTCGCGCAGCGCCCGCGCCCACTCGAAACCGCGGGTTTCCAGTGAAAAGCCGCCTTGACGCGCTGCTCTGTCGGCGTTACACAGCGCCGCTTCTGAAGTGAGCAGATTTCGGAAATTGGGATATCGACAGCGGTGCAGCGGCGCTGGATACGGCGAAGCGGCAGAGCCTGTGTTGATGTCAGGCGTTAAGAACAGACAGTAGAGATCAAGACCATGTCCAGAAAATGCGACATTACGGGTAAGCGGGTGATGACCGGCAACAACGTGTCTCACGCCATGAACCATACGCGCCGGCGCTTCCTGCCGAACCTTCAATCGACCCGTATTTTAAGCGATGCGCTGGGCGAATCGATCCGGCTGCGCGTCTCGACCCGCGCGCTGCGCACGATCGAGAAGAAAGGCGGCCTCGACGCTTTCTTGCTGTCGACGCCGAACCGGAAGCTGCCGGAAGAGGCGCTGAAAGTGAAACGCCGGGTGCAGCGCAAGCTCGCCGCCTAATCGGCGCGGCCCTGAACGGGTTCGCTGGAACGGGTCGCCTCGGCGGCCCGTTTTTTATTGGGCGCGGGCGGCGTCCCATTCGGCCCGGACCTCAGGATCGATTTCGCGCCGCGCGCAGTCGTTGGCCAATCTCTTGAAAGCGGCCGGGTCGAGCAGCCGCGACAGGGCCCAAACCGCCGCGCCGCGCACTATAGGCGCGGGATCGTCAAGCAAGTTAGCGACCCTTGGGACGGATGACGCCTCCCCGCTATTGCCGACGCCAATTAGGATGTTGCGCAAAAACCGTGCGCGGCCGATCCGCTTGATCGGACTGCCCCGAAACAGCTCTCGAAAGCCAGCCTCGTCGAGATCGAGATAGTCCGCGAGCCGCCTGCCATTCAGTTCCGGACGCGGTAGGAACGCATGCTCTTTCGTGCGCTGGGCGAATTTGTTCCAGGGACAGACCGCCAGGCAATCGTCGCAGCCATAGACCCGGTTGCCGATCGCCGCGCGGAATTCATGCGGGATCGGGCCCTTATGCTCGATTGTCAGGTAGGAGATGCAGCGCCGAGCATCCAGCCGGTAGGGCGCCGGGAAGGCGTCGGTCGGACAGATGTCGTGGCAGGCCGCGCAAGAGCCGCAACGGTCGGCATGCGGCGCGTCGGGTTCGAGCGTGAGCGTCGTGAAAACCTCGCCAAGAAACAGCCAGGAGCCGAAACTCTCGCTGACCAGGTTCGTATGTTTGCCTTGCCATCCCACGGAGGAGCGCGCCGCGACCGCCTTTTCAAGAACCGGGGCAGTATCGACGAAAACCTTCACCCCGACTGCGTCCGAACCGCCAAACGTCTCGACGATCCAGCGGGCGAGCCGCTTCAAGCGTTTTTTCACAAGATCATGGTAATCTGCATTCCCGGCGTAGACGGAGAATCCGGCGCGATCCGGCCTGTCCAGCAAAGCCAGCGGATCTTCGCCAGGACCATAATTCACACCCACGGTAATGACTGAAGCGGCGTCGGGCCAGAGCGCCGCCGGCTCGACCCGACGATCCGCTGTCTCCGCCATCCAGCCCATATCGCCATGCGCGCCAGCATCGAGGAAGTCCGCGAAGGCCTGCTTGTCCCGGTCGCTCAGACTCACTGGCGCGACGCCGACGGCGTCAAAACCCAGCGCCTTGGCTTGCGCAACGATCTGCGCTTTCGCGTCCGCCGCGCTCATTGGCGGGGCCTGACCGGGTCACAGCGGCGGGATGTCGCCCTCGGCGCGGCGCTGGTGGAATGCATCCGTGAAATCATCCAGAGACCCCGTCTCGATCGCCCCGCGCAGCCCGGCCATCAATCTCTGATAATAGGTCAGGTTGTGCCAGGTGACCAACATCATGCCGAGAATCTCGCCGGCCTTGATCAGGTGATGCAGATAAGCGCGGCTATAGTCTGAGCAAGCGGGGCAGGGACAGGTCTCATCCAACGGCCGATGATCGTCGGCATGCCGCGCGTTGCGCAGATTCGCCGGCCCGCGCGGCGTCCAGGCCTGGCCGTTCCGGCCGGAGCGCGTCGGCAGCACGCAGTCGAACATATCGACCCCCCGCCGCACCGCCCCGACAATGTCATCGGGTTTGCCGACGCCCATCAGATAGCGGGGCCGGTCTTGCGGCATGACGGGCGTGGTGAAATCCAGCGTCTGGAACATCAGCTCCTGACCCTCGCCGACCGCAAGGCCGCCGATGGCGTAGCCGTCGAATCCGATCTCCGTCAGCGCCTCAACCGAGGCGTGGCGCAGGTCTTCGAAGACGCCGCCCTGCACGATCCCGAACAGCCCATAGCCGGGACGCGGTTTGAACGCGTCTTTCGAGCGCCCAGCCCAACGCATCGAGAGCCGCATCGAGACGTCGGTCTCTTTCTCCGTCGCCGGATAGGGGGTGCATTCGTCGAACGCCATGGTGATGGTCGCATCCAGCAGATGCTGGATCTCGATCGACCGTTCCGGCGTTAGCGTGTGATAGCTGCCGTCGATATGCGATCGGAAACGAACCCCCTCTTCGGTGATCTTGCGCATTTCGGCGAGGGACATGACCTGGAAGCCGCCGGAATCGGTCAGGATCGGCCCCGGCCAATTCATGAACCTGTGTAATCCGCCCAGCCGGTCGATCCGCTCCGCGCCCGGGCGCAGCATCAAATGATAGGTGTTGCCCAACAGGATCTGCGCGCCGGTCTGGGCCACCGCGCCGGGCGTCATCGCCTTCACAGTCGCCGCCGTGCCGACCGGCATGAAGGCGGGCGTATCGATGGCGCCATGCGCGGTATCGAGCCTGCCGCGCCGCGCTGGCCCGTCCGTTTCGCTGATCGAAAATGACATTTGGCTCATGGCGCAGCGCTCCGCTCGAGCAGGCAGCAATCGCCATAGGAATAGAAGCGATAACCCGCTTCAATGGCTTCGGCGTAAGCGCGCTTCATCCGGTCGGTCCCGGCGAAGGCGCAGACCAGCATGAACAGGGTCGAGCGCGGCAAGTGGAAATTCGTCAACAGCCGATCCACCGCCTTGAACCGATAGCCCGGCGTGATGAACAGATCGGTCTCACCATCGAACGGGTCGAGCCGGCCATCCGCACGGGCCGCACTTTCCAGCAGCCGCAGGGAGGTCGTGCCCGAGGCGACGATCCGCCCGCCGCGCGCCTTGGCGGTGTTGAGCGCATCCGCCGTCTCAGCGCTCAAGACGCCGATCTCTGCATGCATAATATGATCGTCGGTATCCGCGACCTTCACCGGCAGGAAGGTGCCGGCCCCGACATGCAGGGTGAGCTTTTCGATCGTCACGCCGCGCGCCTCGATCGCCGCAACCAATGCGTCCGTGTAATGCAGTGAGGCGGTCGGCGCCGCGACTGCGCCTTCCTTTTCGGCGAACAGGGTCTGGTAATCGGTCTTGTCCGCCGCGCCGCGCGGATCGTCCGCGCCGCGCTTGATATAGGGCGGCAGCGGCGCCTGACCGTCGCGATGCAGGGCCGTCATCAGGTCTTCGCCGCTGCGGTCGAATTGAAGCGCCGCCTCGCCCGCCTCGCCTTTCCAGGTCACAGTCGCCGTCAGGCCCACCGCGGTTTCGAACCGGTCTCCCAACCGCAGCTTACGAGCCGGTCGCGCGAAGACGCGCCAACTGTCGAGCGACAGGCGTTTATGCAGCGTCACCTCCATCCTGGCGCCGCCATCCGGTCCCGCGCGGCGCCCGCTCAAGCGCGCCGGGATGACCTTCGTGTCATTCACCACCAACATGTCGCCGGGTTCGAGTCGGCCGGGCAAGTCGCGCACGATCCGATGCGCCGTCCCGGCGTCGGTCAGGTCCAACATGCGCGCCGAATCCCGCGGCGACACGGGTTCTTGCGCGATCCGCTCTTCCGGCAGATCGAAATCGAACAGATCGACTTTCACTTGCGTGCGGGCCTAAGCCGAGCTGACGCGCAGGCGCTCGGGATAGAAAGTCACGATCAGCCGGAACGGATAGAGCAGGACGGCGATCATGATCAGCTTGGCGGTGAAATCGCCGAAGGCCCAACCGATCCAGGGCAGGCCCGTCCCGGCGAAGGCGATCGAGAAGAACAGGATCGTATCGATGGCCGACGCGATCAGGCTGGAAACCATCGGCGCCTTCCACCAGACGCCGCGGCGCAACCGGTCGAAGATCAGGACATCGAGCAGCTGCGCAACCAGAAAGGCCGCGCCGGAAGCCAGTCCGATCCGAACATCGGCGGCGATCACGGACAGGATGACGCCGATGAAGAAACCGACATAGACGACCCGCCGCGCGGCGCCGGCGCCGAACAGCCGGTTGGTGGTATCAGTGACCAGGAAGGCGATCGGATAAGTGAAGGCGCCCCAGGTCAGAAGCTCGGCCAGATCGACCTCGCCGACCATGCCTTGCACCGGGTGCTGAACCAGAATGTTCGAGACCAGAATGACGGCCGCCATGGCCGCTGCGGCCAAGGCGAAGGACGCCCGGCCCGCTCCGGAGCCTGAGTCCGAAGAAATCATCGCACTGTCCTTTGTTATGGGCGAAACAAGCGGGGTAAGAGCCCCGCCCCCGATAACCGAACCGCGCATGTCGAAGGACTTGACGCGGCGGGGGCGGACATACGCCCCAGCGCCCGATCGGTCAAATCGGTTCTGGCTGACGCCCTATTCGGCGGCCTTCGCCGGTTCCGGCCGCAACATCGCCAGAATTTCCGCCGCCGCGTCCGGGATGTTGGTGCCCGGCCCATAGATCGCCGACACGCCGGCCTGGTGCAGGAAGTCGTAATCCTGGGGCGGGATCACGCCGCCGCAGATCACTTTGATGTCGCCGGCCCCTTCCGCCTTCAGCGCCTCGATCAAAGCCGGCGCCAAAGTCTTGTGCCCTGCCGCCTGCGATGAGACGCCAACGACATGGACATCGGCCTCGACCGCCTGCCACGCCGCCTCTTCCGGCGTCTGGAACAGCGGCCCGACATCGACATCGAAGCCGAGATCGGCGAAGGCGGTGGCGATCACCTTAGCGCCGCGATCGTGCCCGTCCTGGCCCAGCTTAACGACCAGCATGCGCGGCCGCCTTCCTTCCGCCTCGGCGAAGGCGTCGACCTTGGCGAGAATGTCCCGGAAGCCCTGATCATCCTGATAGGCGGCGCCGTAAACGCCGGAGATCGATTTGATTTCCGCCCGGTGGCGGCTGAACACCGATTCCATCGCGTCGGAAATCTCCCCAACCGTCGCCCGCGCCCGGGCCGCCTCAATCGACAGCGCCAGCAGGTTCCCTTCGCCGGACGCAGCGGCCTTAGAAATCGCCGACAGCGCCGCTTGGCACGCGGCGTCGTCCCGCTCGGCGCGCACCGATTGAAGCCGAGCCACCTGCGCCTTTAGGACCTGGGCATTGTCGATATCCAGCACATCGACCATGTCCGGTTCCGAGGATTGGTACTTGTTGACCCCGACAATCACGTCTTCGCCGCGATCGAGCCGCGCCTGACGGCGGGCCGCCGCTTCTTCAATCCTCAACTTCGGCATTCCGGACGCAACCGCCTTGGCCATGCCGCCCAGCGACTCGACCTCATCGATGATCGCGCCGGCCTCGCGGATCATGCTGGCGGTCAGATGCTCGACATAGTAGGAGCCGGCGAGCGGATCGACCGTGCGGGTGATCTGCGATTCCTCCTGCAGGATCAGTTGGGTGTTGCGCGCGACCCGCATCGAGAACTCGGTCGGCAGCCCCAACGCTTCGTCAAAGGAATTGGTGTGCAGAGACTGGGTCCCGCCCAGCGCGCCCGCCAAGGCCTCGACCGTGGTGCGGACGATGTTGTTATACGGGTCCTGCTCCGCCAGCGAGACGCCGGAGGTCTGGCAATGGGTGCGCAGCATCAGCGATTTCGGGTCCTTGGCGCCGAACTTGTCCTTCAGCAAGCGCGCCCAGAGCACGCGCGCCGCACGCAGCTTGGCCACCTCCATGAAGAAATTCATGCCGAGACAGAAGAAGAAGCTAAGCCGGGGCGCGAAGGCGTCGACATCCAGTCCCTTGGCCGCCGCCGCCCGGACATATTCGACCCCGTCGGCGATGGTGAAGGCGAGCTCCTGCACCAGCGTCGCGCCGGCCTCCTGCATGTGATAGCCGGAGATCGAGATTGAGTTGAACCGCGGCATATGCTCAGCCGTGTGGGCGATGATGTCCGAGACGATGCGCATCGAGGGTTCGGGCGGATAGATATAGGTGTTCCGCACCATGAACTCTTTCAGAATGTCGTTCTGGATCGTACCGCTGAGCTGCGCCTGGCTCGCGCCCTGCTCCTCGCCGGCGACGATATACATGGCGAGCACCGGCAGGACCGCGCCGTTCATGGTCATCGAGACCGACATCTTGTCGAGCGGAATGCCGTCGAACAGGACCTTCATATCCGCCACGCTGTCGATTGCGACCCCGGCCTTGCCGACATCGCCGACCACGCGCGGATGGTCGCTGTCATAGCCGCGATGGGTCGCCAGGTCGAAAGCGATGGAGAGACCCATCTGCCCGGCGGCGAGGTTCTTGCGATAGAAGGCGTTGGATTCCTCGGCCGTGGAGAACCCGGAATATTGCCGCACGGTCCATGGCCGCTGGGTATACATCGACCCGCGCGGCCCGCGCAGAAACGGCGCGAAACCGGGCAGCGCGTCTTGCATATGCGCAAGCCCCTCGAGATCGGCCGCCGTATAGAGCGGCTTGATCGGGATACCCTCCGGGCTTTCCCAAATCAGGTCGTCCGCTTGTTTGCCCTTGGTCTCTTTCTCGACCAGCGCGCGCCACGCCTCCAGGTCCGGCGCGGGAAATTCAGCCATGCGGCCTCTCCTTTTCCACTCTGGTCTCGTCTTCCTTGAGCGCGGTTATACCGCCGGCGGCGTGCGCGAGTCCATGATCGGGGTCAAGCCGCCCCCGCGCGCGAGTCCGGGTCAGCCGCCGTCTCGGCTTCGGCGACCAACGCCTTGAACAGCGCTTCGGTCAGCGGGGACTTGCTGGTCCCGCGCCTTGTGACCAGCGCGACCCGCCTTTGCACCGGCGGCGCGCCGAAAGGCAGCGCGCGCAGCGCGTCGGACCGGTTGGCGTCGAAACTGCGTTGCGGCACTATGGTTACGCCGAGCCCGCGCGACGCCATCATCAGCATCGCTGGAATCGAATCGAGCTCCATGGTCTCGTTCACCGCCGCGCCCTGCTGCTGCAATGCCGCGTCGATGATCCTTCCGATGCCGGTTCCTCGGTTAAAGCGGATGAAGGGCGCCCGGTCCAGCAGCTCTTCCGTCGAGGCGGCGGAATCGTCGCGATGAACGGCGAGGACCAGCGGTTCGGCGTAGATCACGCGATTCACCAACCCGCTTCTTGGCCGTCCAACCTCGGTGACGATCGCCGCATCCATCGCGCCGTCGGCGACCAATGTCTCCAGCGCGGTCGAGAGATCGCCTTCGACCCGGACCGCCATATTCGGATGCTGGTCCCGCAGCCGAGCCAGAGCGCCGGGCAGGATCGTGGTCGTCGCGCTGGGGATGACGCCCAGGGTCAGCGACCCGAACAGCCCCTCACGCCCGCTCGCCGCCTGTTTGAAGGCGGCGGTCTGCGCCACGATCTCGCGCGCGCGCTCCAACAGCGACCGGCCCAAGGCGCTCAGCACCGGCGGGCGCGAACTTCGATCGAACAGCTCCGCCTGAAGCTGATCCTCCAAGGCCTTGATCTGCATGCTCACCGCCGACTGGGTCAGGAACAGACGCTCGGCGGCGGCCTGGAAACTGCCGGCGTCGGCGATGGCGACGAAGGTCTCGATGTGGCGCAGGTTCATGCAATTATATCAAATACTCTGATACTATCTTTCAAGATAATTCGTTTGTCTGACATAACGATCCGGCGCATCTTGTTCACCATAATGTGAGTAGGGAGAAACGCCGGTATGAGATGCGCCCAATTCGGCCTAACCCGGGAGCAACAATCCCTCAAAGACCAGGCCGCCGATCTGGCCGCGCGCGTCGCCGCCCCTAGCGCCGCTGAGACCGATCGCGCGGAAACCTATCCCTGGGCCGTCGTCGAGGCGATGACCGAGGCCGGTTTCATGGGCTATACGCTGCCAAAGGCTTATGGCGGCCAGGGCGGGAGCTATCTGGACGCGGCGCTCATTGTCGAGGAACTGGCCAAGGTCTGCGGCGTTTCCGGTCGGATCGCCGTTGAGGCCAATATGGGCGGCGTCGCGGCGATCATGCGCTATGGGACAGATGCGCAGCGCCGCTTGGCGGCCGAGCTGGTCCTGGCCGGCGACAAGCCGGCGATCTGCATCACCGAACCAGACGCGGGATCGGCCGCCACCGAGATGCTGACGCGGGCCGATAAGCGCGGCGACGTCTATATCCTAAACGGAAGCAAACACTGGATCACCGGCGGCGGCGTCTCGAAACTGCACCTGATCTTCGCCCGGGTCTTTGACGAAGCGGGCGAGGAACAGGGGATCAACGGCTTCATCGCGATCCGCGGCGAGACCCCTGGCCTGCGCATCGGCGCGCGCGAGCCGACCATGGGGCTGCGCGGCATCCCCGAGACCGAGATCTTTTTCGAGGAGATGGAAATCCCCGCCGATTGGGTTGTGATCCCGCCCGGCGGCTTTCGGCGCGGATTCGCGCAATTGATGGACGCCTACAATTCCCAGCGCGTCGGCGCCGGGACGGTGGCCCTGGGAATCGCGGCGGGCGCTTATGAGACGGCGCTCAGCTTCACGCAGGAGCGCGAGCAGTTCGGGCGGCCGATCTGCGAGTTCCAGGGCCTGCAATGGATGCTGGCGGATATGTCGATCCAGTTGGAGGCGGCGCGGATGATGCTGTGGCGCGCCGCCGCCAGCGCGACCGACCCGGTGTTGGATGGGCTGCGCCCCTTCCCGGATGCGACCCAAGCCGCGCAGGCGAAGATTTTCGCCAGCGAGATGGCGATCAAGGTCACCAACGACGCGCTGCAGCTGCACGGCGCCGCCGGCTATTCCCGAAACAACCCGCTGGAGCGGATGGCGCGGGATGCGCGCATGTTCACAATCGGCGGCGGGACGGCTCAAATTCTGCGCACCGTGGTTGCCAGCCGCTTGCTGGACCGTAAATTGCCCCAAACGCGCGCGGGTCAGGCCCAGCTCGACGAGCCTGCCCAGCCCGCCGCGTCAATCCACAGACCTTCGGCCGCGGCGGAGTGAGTTCGCCGCGCCGCCGGCGCTTTCTCTAGGGCGGGTTTCGCCATGACACAGAACGAATTGACGGCGGTCGACCGGATCGCCCAGCGGCTCTATGACGCCGGCTGTCGCTATGCTTTCGGCATTCCCGGCGGTGAGGTGATCGCGATGATCGAGGCGCTGGACCGCGCCGGCATTCGCTTCATCCTGACCAAGCATGAGAATAACGCCGGATTCATGGCCGAAGGGACCTATCACCTGACCGGCGCGCCAGGGATCCTGGTCGCGACCATCGGACCGGGCGCAGCGAACGGCTTCAACGTGGTCGCCAACGCCGAACAGGACCGCGTGCCGCTGATCGTGCTGACCGGCTGCGTCGATCCGGAAGAAGCGCTAACCTACAATCACCAAGTCTTCGACCATGGCGCCGTCTTCCAACCGGTCACCAAGGCGCAATTCACCCTGGCCGACGGGGCCGCCGACATCCTGGCGGACAAGGCGGTCGCGCTCGCCATGGATCAACGGCCGGGACCGGTGCATATCGACTTGCCGATCGGGCGGCAGAAGAAGCCTGCTCCCGGCTCCGGCGTCGCGCGCCGCGCCGTCCATGGCCCGACCGCGCCGGCGACCGGCCCCGATCTGGACCGCGCGCGCGGCTGGCTGAAAGAGGCCAAGAACCCGCTGATGATCGCCGGACTGGATATCCTGACCAGCCCAGGCGGCGCGGAAGCGGTGCGGCGCGCGGTCGAAGAATGTCAGATCCCGCTGATCACCAGCTACAAGGCCAAGGGAATCCTGCAGGAGGATCATCCGCTTGCGCTGGGCGGCGCTGGGCTGTCGCCAACGGCGGACAAGGTGCTCATGCCGCTGATCGCCGAGGCCGATCTGTTGCTGCTGATCGGCTATGACCCGATCGAAATGCGCACCGGCTGGCGCAACGCCTGGTCGCCCGAGACGCAGCGCGTGGTCGAGATCGCCTCCGCCGCCAACGATCATTACATGCATCAATCAGAGATCAGCTTTGTTTGCGACCCGGCCGCCGGGCTGTCGGCTCTTACAGACGGAGTTACCGCCCTCGCCGACTGGTCGGACCGGATTCCGACGGCGCGCGAAGCCTTGGCCGGCGCTTTCGGTCAGAATGAGGCCTGGGGACCGGCAGCGATCGTCGAGACGGTCCGCGCCGCCTTACCGAAAGACGGGATCGCAACAGTCGATAGCGGCGCCCATCGGATTCTATTGAGCCAGGTCTGGCGCTGTTTCGATGAACGGCAATTGCTGCAATCGACCGGGCTCTGCACCATGGGCTGCGCCTTGCCGTTGGCCGCCGGCGCCAAAATCGCCGCGCCGGAGCGACCGGTTGTCTGCTTCACCGGCGACGCCGGGTTGGAAATGATCCTGGGCGAGTTGGCGACGCTGCGCGATCTGAAACTGGCGGTCCCGGTCATTGTCTTCACCGACCAGTCGCTCGCCCTGATCGAGCTGAAACAGCGCAACGCCGGCATGAAGAATCTCGCGGTCGATTTCGACGGCACCGATTTCGAGGCCGTCGGCAAGGCGATGGGCGGCCATGGCGTCACCGTGACCAGCCGCCGAGCTCTCACCGAGGCGATGGAAAGCGCGCTGGCGGCGGAGACGTTCACCGTGATTTCTTGCGTTTTCGAACGCAAAGCCTATGACGGGCGGCTCTAACCCTCGCTTCTGGCCAAGACGGAGCCGAGCATGACCGGGCAGCCTCTCGACGGTGTGCGTATCTTTGACCTGACCCGGATTCTGGCCGGGCCGACCGCGACGCAATATCTCGGCGATCTCGGCGCGGACGTGATCAAGGTGGAGCGGCCGGGCGAAGGCGACGACACGCGCAAATGGGGACCGCCTTATCTGAAAGGCAAGGACGGCCAGGACACACATGAGAGCGCCTACTATCTCAGCTCCAACCGGAACAAGCGCTCCATCGCCATCGACATCGCCAGCGCTGAAGGTCAGAAGCTCGCCCGGCGGCTGATCGCCGAAAGCGACATCCTGGTCGAGAATTTCAAAGTCGGCGGCTTGAAGCGATACGGCCTGTCCTACGAGGACCTTAAGGAGGAATTCCCCAGCCTGATCTATTGCTCGATCACAGGATTCGGCCAGACCGGGCCCTACGCCGAACGCGCCGGCTATGACTTCCTTGCGCAAGGGGTCGGCGGCATCATGTCGATCACCGGCGAGCCGGATGGCGAACCGGTCAAGGTCGGCGTCGGGATCGCGGATGTAATGTGCGGCATGTATGCGACCACAGCCATCCTCGCGGCGCTGCGCCATCGCGACCGGACCGGCCAGGGCCAGCAGATCGATGTCTGCCTGTTGGACACGCAAGTCGCCTGGCTGATCAACGAAGGCGTCAACTATCTTGTCTCCGGCGAGGTCCCGAAGCGCCGCGGCAACGAACATCCCAACATCGTACCTTATAAGGTCTTCGAATGCGCAGACGGTCATGTGATCCTGGCGGTCGGCAACGACAGCCAGTTCCGGAAATGGTGCGCCTTCGCCGGCGCCGACGATTTGGCGGCCGATCCGAACTACAAGACCAACCCGCAGCGGCTCGCCCATCGCGAGGCGCTGTACGCGGCGATGCCCTCATACATGAAGAAACACACAGTCCAGGAATGGGTCGATGGGCTGGCCAAGGTCGGCGTGCCCTGCAGCCCGGTCAACAATCTGGAGCAAGTCTTCGAAGATCCACAGGTGCAAGCGCGCGGGATGCGGATCGACCTGCCGCACCCGCAGGCGGCGGAGGGAACGGCCCCGCTGATCGCCAATCCGGTGAAATTCTCGGAAACGCCGGTGCAATACCGGCGCGCCCCGCCGACCGTCGGTCAGCATACGGAAGAAGTCTTGCGCGAGGTTTTGGGTGCGGATGACGCCGAGATCGCGGCCCTGGCGGCAGCGGGGACAGTAGCGCGCTCGTAGAACGCGGAGACCGCCAATCACCGCCGGTTCAAGTCGGCATTCCGTCAAACCATGTCCCGTCCAAGACAGTTCGGCTTGCAGGGGCGCGGTAGCGCTGAGACAGTCTCTCGAAACCCCGCCCTTCCTCTCGGTCGGTCTTATCCGGTTGGCGCTGAATGACCCATTATTCGGTATGGAGCCTGATCAAGGGCGGCCTGACCGGCCAGAAGAACTGGACGCGCGCCTGGCGCGATCCGGAACCGAAATCCAGCTATGACGTGATCATCATCGGCGGCGGCGGCCATGGCCTCGCGACCGCTCATTATCTCGCCAAGCTGCATGGCGTCACCAATGTCGCGGTGCTGGAAAAAGGCTGGCTGGGCGGGGGCAATGTCGGGCGGAACACCACGATCGTGCGCTCGAACTATCTGCTCGACGCCAATGCGCATTTCTATGAGCACAGCCTGAAGCTGTGGGAAGGTCTTTCGGACGACCTGAACTACAACGTCATGTTTTCGCAGCGCGCGGTGATCAACCTCGCCCATTCCAAACCGCAACTGGATGGGTTCGCCCGGCGCGGCAACGCCATGCTGCTGAACGGCATCGACGCGGAACTGTTGGATCGCGACGGCGTGCAGGCGATGGTGCCCTATTTCGACTATTCCGAGAGCGCCCGCTTCCCGATCTATGGCGGTCTGATGCAGCGGCGCGGCGGCAGCGCCCGGCATGACGCGGTCGCCTGGGGCTACGCCCGGTCGGCTGATGCGCGCGGCGTCGATCTGATCCAGAATTGCGAAGTCACCGGCTTCCGCATCGAGGACGGTCGGGTGCTGGGCGTCGAGACCACACGCGGCTTCATCGGCGCACAGAAGGTCGGCATGGCGGTCGCCGGCCATACCAGCCATGTCGCGGCGATGGCGGGGCTGAACCGACTGCCTATCGAGAGCCACAAATTGCAGGCGATGGTGTCGGAAGGGCTGAAGCCCCTGATCAACCAAGTCTATACGTTCGGCGCCGGCCATTTCTATATCAGCCAGTCCGACAAGGGCGGGCTGGTCTATGGCGGCGATCTCGACGGCTATAACTCCTACGCCCAGCGCGGCAACTACCCGCTGATCGAGCATGTGCACGCAGCAGGCATGGCCCTGATGCCGTCCCTGGGCCGTCTGCGCCTGACCCGGCATTGGGCCGGCGTCATGGATATGTCGATGGATGGCAGCCCGATCATCGGCATGACGCCGATCGAGGGGCTCTATCTCAACGCCGGCTGGTGTTATGGCGGCTTCAAGGCGACGCCGGCGTCGGGCTGGTGCTTCGCCCATACGATTGCGCAGAATCGGCCGCACGCGCTGAACGAAGCCTTCACGCTCAATCGGTTCGAAACGGGCGCGCAAATCGACGAGCGCGGCGCCGGCCCGATCCCCGGCGCGCATTAGGAGGGCGGCGTGTTCATCATCAAATGCCCTTATTGCGGCGAACGCGACGTGACCGAATTCAGCTATGGCGGCGACGCGACCAGAGCCTATCCGCAAGATCCGGCGCAGGCGACGCCGGAAGACTGGCATGCCTATGTCTATGAGCGGGACAATCCGCGCGGCTGGCATGTCGAATGGTGGCAGCATAGTCAGGGTTGCCGGCAATGGCTGAAACTGCGCCGCAACACGCTGACCCATGAGCTGGGCCGGACCGCCCTGCCGCATGAGCCGCTATCGCCGGACGATGATGAAGGGTCGGACGCATGATCGGGGATCAATTGCGCCGGCATCCAACGCTCGGGGGCGCGCTAGACCGCTCGAAAGCGCTGCGGTTCAGCTTCGACGGCCAGCGCTATTCCGGCTTCCAGGGCGACACGCTGGCCTCGGCCTTGTTGGCCAATGGCGTCACCTTGCTCGGCCGCAGCTTCAAATATCACCGGCCGCGCGGGGTGATGTCGATCGGGTCGGAGGAAAGCAACGCGCTGGCGGAGCTGCGGACGGGGGCGCGCCGCGAACCGAACACGCGCATGACCCAGATCGAGCTGTTCCAGGGACTGGAGGCGCAGAGCCAGAATCGCTGGCCCAGCCTGAACCTCGATCTACTCTCGATCAACGGTCTGGTCGCACCCTTCCTGGCCGCCGGCTTCTACTACAAGACCTTCATGCGGCCGCGCGGCTTCTGGGAGAAGTACGAGTATTTCATCCGTCGCGCCGCCGGGCTGGGACGCGCGTCGGGCGAGGCGGACCCGGACCGCTATGAGCGCATCCATCGGCATTGCGATATTCTGGTCACCGGCGCCGGCGCAGCCGGGCTGGCGGCGGCCAAAAGCGCCATGCAGGCGGGCGCGCGGGTCGCGATCCTGGACGAACGGGAGGCGCCGGGCGGCTGGCTGCGCTTCGACCGGAACTTGATCGAGGGCGCGCCGGCGACGGTCTGGCTGGACGAAACGGTCGCGGCCCTGCGCGCGGCGGACAATGTCACCTTCCTGACCCGAACGACCGCCTTCGGCTATTACGACCACAATTTGATCACCGCGGTCGAGCGGGTTCAGGATCATCGCGCCGTCCCCGACCCGCACAAGCCGCGGCAGCGAATCTGGACCTTCCGCGCCAAACAAGTGATCCTTGCAACCGGCGCCGTCGAGCAGCCCTTGGCATTCGCCGACAATGACCGGCCGGGCGTCATGCTGGCGGGCGCCCTGCGCGGCTATCTCAACGCCTACGGCGTGATGGCGGGGCACAAGGCGGTCATATTCAGCAATAACGACCACGCCTATCGCACCGCCCTGGACCTGATCGACGCCGGCGGCGCCATTGAGGCGGTGGTCGATGTCCGGCCCAGCCCGGCAGGCGATTTGGTCCGCGCGGTGCGCGACCGGGGCGTGCGCGTCTATACCGACAGCATCGTCAGCCACGCGAAAGGCGGCCACGCGCTGCAGGCCTGCGATGTCACCCCGCGCGGCGGCGGCCGGCCGGAGACGATCGAATGCGACGCGCTGGGCATGTCGGGCGGCTGGAACCCGGCTGTGCATCTGCATTCCCAAACCGGCGCCAAGCTCGACTGGCGGGACGATCCCGGTTGTTTCGTCCCAGCAACCGCGAAATGGCCTTGCGTCTCGGTCGGGGCCGCGAACGGCGATTTCCAACTGGCGGACTGTCTGGCCAATGGATCGGAGGCCGGCGCCCAGGCCGCCAAAGCCAGCATGGGTGGAACCACCGCAACAGCGGTCCCCGGCGTACGGGCCTTTCGCGAAGAGCGCCCCCATCCGATCTGGGAGGTCCCGCTGGGCCCGGACCGGCGGGGCAAGCGTTTCGTCGATTTCCAGAATGACGTGACGGTCGAGGATGTCGAACTCGCCCATCGCGAAGGATTCGTCTCGGTCGAACATCTGAAGCGCTACACGACCATGGGCATGGCGACGGATCAGGGAAAGACCTCGAACATCGCCGGGCTGGCGATCATGGCGCGGCTGCGTGACAAACCGATCCCGGAGGTCGGAACCACCACCTTCCGGCCGCCCTTCACGCCGGTCTCAATCGGCGCCATCGCCGGGCAGGAGCGCGGTCAACATTTCCAACCGCTGCGCCGCACGTCGATGGACGATTGGCATGCGGAGAACGGCGCCGTCTTTCAGAATGTCGGCCTCTGGCGCCGACCGCATTACTACCCGCACGCGCAGGAGGATGTGGATGACGCCAGCCGGCGCGAGGTGACGGCGACGCGCGGGGCGGTCGGCGTCTGCGATGTCACAACTTTGGGAAAGATCGATGTCCAGGGGCCCGACGCGGCGGAATTCCTGAACCGAATCTACGCCAACGGTTTCGCCAAACTGCCCGTCGGTAAGGCGCGCTATGGATTGATGCTGCGCGAGGACGGCATGGTGTTCGATGACGGAGTCACCAGCCGACTGGGCGAGACCCGTTACCTGATGACGACCACGACCGGCAACGCCGGCCCGGTGATGGCCAAGCTGGAATTCTACCTGCAGACGGTCTGGCCGGAACTGCGCGTCCGCATCACGAGCGTGACGGAGCAATGGGCCGGGTTCTCCGTCGCCGGACCGAAGGCGCGCGAGGTCCTGCAAGACGTCATCGATATCGACATTTCCGACGGCGCTTTCCCCTTCATGGCCGCCGCCGAATGCCGCTTCGCCGGCGCGCCGGCCCGGCTGTTCCGGATCAGCTTCTCCGGCGAACGCGCCTATGAAGTCAATGTCGCCGCCGATCATGGGGCCGAGGCCTGGGCGCTGACCGTCGCCAAGGCGCAGGCGTTGGGCGGCTCCGTCTATGGGCTCGAGTCGCTTGGGACCATGCGGATCGAAAAGGGCCATGTGGCCGGGACCGAAATCAACGGCCAGACGACGGCGGACGATCTGGGTCTAGGCGGCATGCTGTCCTCGAAGAAGGAATTTATCGGCAAGGCGATGACAGGCCGGCCCGCCTATCTGGCGCCGGACCGTCAAAAACTGGTCGGTCTGCGCCCGGTGGATGGCGCGACCTGGATCAAAGCGGGCGCGCAGCTTATCGAAGACGGCGCCGCCGCGCCCCCGGTCCAGATGCTGGGCCATGTCACCGCCGTCGCCTTCAGCCCGGAACTGAACACGCCGATCGCCTTGGCGCTGCTATCCGGCGGCATGGCGCGCGCCGGCGCGGCGCTGGAGGCGGCCTATCCGCTGACCGGCGAAAGCGTACGGGTGCGGGTCGTCTCGCCGCATTTCCTCGATCCGGAAGGGACGCGGATGCATGGCTGAAATCACACAACGGCGGAGCCCTCTGGGCGGGCGCGCCGAGGCCCGCGACATCAATATCCCCGATGGCGGAACGCCAGGCGTCGCGCTGCAGCATCGAACAGGGCTCTGCATCACCCAGGCCGCCGCCTATCCGGGATGCGATGCGGCGCTGCGGGCTTCGCTGGCGGAAATCGCCGGCTCTGAGCCCGACGCGCGGCCCAACCGGTCCGTCGCCGCGCCCGCTGGACGGCTGATCTGGACCGGACCGGCGCAATATTGGCTGGTCACAGAGGACCCTCAGAATCCAGCGTCGGACCTGGCCGAAGCGACGGCGGAAACGGCGGCGATCACGGAACAGGGCCATGGGCGCGTCTGTCTGCGGCTGTCGGGGCGGGACGCGCGGTTGGTGTTGGCGAAGGGATCGACAATCGATTTCCATCCCAGCCATTTCGCCGCCGGCGACTGCGCCCAGACGGGATTGCTGTCGGTTTCCTGCCTCATTGATTGCATCGCCGACGAAGACAGCGCGCCGGGCGTCGGGCCGGTATTCGATCTCTATAGCGCCCGCTCTACAGCCGAGCATTTCCTCGAGTGGGCGATTGAGGCGGCTGCGCCGCATGGCTGCCGGATATTGACGCCGGGGTCGGGGATTGCCGCGCCATAACCCGATACGCGCCGGCGGAAAGGGGTCCGGCTTTAGGAGGACGAGAAACCAGGTCACGGAGAACGCAAGCGGGAGGCGAGGGGGAGAGGTCCAACCCACGCTCTCCGCGACGCCGGAGTGCGAGCCAGCATGCTGGCAGATAGCTACTACAGTACCTCTAATAAGAGAGAGCAACCGGCCGCAACGCCAATCGGCAGGGATTAGATCGGAAATTCTGAAAAATTGTAACTTTCAAGATTTCCCGTAAGGTCCGGTGTTTCAAATCAGTCGTGATCGGCTGCGTCGCTACAGGAGGCTCCTTTTGGCGAAGACATCCATTCTGATTGTCGAGGAACTCACGCAAGCCGTGATGACGGCCTTGGAACAGGCCTATGAAACCCATCGATATTGGGAGGCGCCTGATAAGGACATGCTATTGTCCGCCATATCCGATCGGGTGCGTGGGATCGCGACCACGGGCCATGCCGGCGCGTCCGAGTCGCTGATCCAGGCTTTGCCGAACTTGGAGATTATCTCCTGCTATGGCGTCGGCGTGGATGCAGTGGACCTGCCCGCCGCGGCGCGCGCCGGCGTCATCGTGACGAACACGCCGGATGTGCTGACCGACGATGTCGCCAATCTGGCGGTTGGTTTCGTGTTGGCGGTGAGCCGTGACCTCGTGCAAGGCGACGCCCACGCCCGCTCCGGCGCTTGGGAGCGCGACGGGAACATGCACCTGACCCGGTCGATTCGCGGCAAGAAGGCCGGGATTGTCGGGCTCGGTCGGATCGGCATGGACATCGCGAAAAAGCTCGAAATTTTCGAGCTGGAGATCCATTGGCACGGGCCGCGCGCCAAGCCCGGCGCGCCCTACCCGTATCACCCTGATCTGACCGAAATGGCGGCGGCGGTCGATTACCTGTTGGTCGCCTGTCCCGGCGGCGCCGCCACTCGGCATATCGTCAATGGCGCGGTGCTGGCGGCTCTGGGCCCGGAGGGATCGTTGATCAATATCTCACGCGGTTCCTGCGTCGATGAGGCGGCCCTGGTCGCGGCCGTCGAGACAGGAACGATCGGCTGGGCCGGGCTGGATGTCTTCGAGGACGAACCCCGGATCCCCGAAGCCTTGAAACAGTCCGATCGCGTCACCCTGCAACCGCATGCGGGCAGCGCGACCGTCGAAACCCGCGCCGCGATGGGCGCGCTGGTGGTCGAAAACCTCGCGCTGCATTTCGCCGGAAAACCGGTGCGCACGCCGGTCACGTAGTAGCCGCCCCGACCAAAGCGCTGGAAGCCTCAACGCCCGCCGGTCACCCGCAGCACGGCGCCGGCGATATAGCGCGCCTCATCGGACATCAGATAGAGGATCGCATCCGCGACTTCGTCCGCCGTGCCGGACCGCCCGATCGGCACCGAACCGCTCAGTTTCTGCAATCGGTCGGGCAATCCTCCTGACGCATGGATATCGGTCTCGATCAGGCCTGGTGCGACGGCGTTGACCCGGACGCCATCGCCACTGACTTCCCGCCCCAGGCCGAGGACGAAACTGTCGATCGCGCCCTTGCTGGCGGCGTACCAGGTGAAATTGTCCGGGCTGCCGATCCAGACCGCAGCGGAGGACAGCATCACAACCGAGCCGCCCCTGCCGCCTTTGCTGATCAGCATGCGCTTGAGCCCTTCCTGAACGGTCAGGATCGCGCCGGTCACGTTCAGATCGATGGTGTGCTGGATCGTCTCGATCGATGCGTCGACCAGCGCGCTCGCAGTCCCGGTGATCCCCGCATTGGGAATAACCGCGTCGAGCCGGCCAAAGACCCGGTCGCTTTCGGCGAAGACCTTTTGGACGCCCGCCGCCGTTCCCACATCGGCCTGGACCAGCGCGACCTCGGCGCCGAGCGCGTGGCAGTCCGCGGCGACGCTCTGCGCCGCCTCTGCGTTTTCCGCGTAGTTCAGGACCAGGTCATAACCCGCGCCGGCCGCCTTGATCGCGGTCGCCGCGCCGATGCCGCGACTGGCGCCGGTGATCAAACAGACCGGCCTTGTTTCATCGGTCATGGCGTCACTCCCCATCGCTTTCCCGCAAAGTCTTCAACAGCGCCAACAGACGCGCATCGCGGCGGGCGACAAGATCGGGCACAGATCGGCCCTTCACCTCCGCCATGACGCCCGCGATCAACGTCTGTTTGACCGAATCATTCAGTTGCGGCGCGCCCAAATCTTCCCACCAACTGGCGGTCGGCGGGCCCAGATGTTCGAGGAAGTTCTCAATGCCGCCTTCGCCGCCGGCCAAATGGAAGGTCAAATGCGGTCCCATCAAGGCCCAGCGCAGGCCCGGCCCATAGGCGATCGCCGCGTCGATATCCTCGACGCTGGCGACGCCCTCCATCGCAAGATGGATCGCCTCGCGCCAGATTGCGGCTTGCATCCGGTTGGCGACATGGCCGGGGACCTCCTTGTTGATCCGGATCGCCCGCTTTTCCATTTTGTTGTAAAAACTGACCGTCCAATCGACCCAAGCCGGATCGGTCATGGCGCCGCCGAGCACCTCGACCAAGGGAATCAAATGCGGCGGGTTGAACGGGTGGCCCAGGACGAAACGTTCCGGATGGGCGCAAGCCTGTTGCAGATCGCTGATCAAGAGACCGCTTGTCGAGCTTGAAATTACGATGTCAGGCCGCGCCGCCGGTGTAAAATCGGCGAGCAGGTCTAATTTCAGATCCAGCCTTTCCGGCGCGCTTTCCTGGATGAAATCCGCTTCGGCTGCGACAGCGGCGGGGCTGTGCATGAAATCGATCGCCTCTGGATCGGCCGCCGGGGCTATCAGACCCAGCGTCTCCAGCGCCGGCCAGGCGCGCGCGACGAAGGCGCGCATCTTGGCTTCGGCGCCCTCAGCCGGGTCCCAGGCTGCGACGCGTTTGCCGCGCGCCAGGAACAGCGCCGCCCAACTGGCGCCGATCGTGCCCGCGCCGATGATCCCGATCGTGCGGATTTCTTCCGGCGCCGGTCCCGGCATCGTCCTCTCCCCCTTTGTCTTGGCGCCAGGCGATCAGTGGGGCGTGAAGCCCCAATTCCGCGCCGGGTCCATTTCCGGCTGAAGATCGCCAGTCGGCCGCGCCGGCTCCGGCCGATCACAGGGCAGAAAAGCGCCGCTGCCCCGCTCGGCGTTCAAGACGCCGTTCTCGACAACCGCGCGCCCTCGACTGAACACGGTCTCCGGCCACCCCTTCAAGCGCCGCCCTTCATAGGGCGTGTAGCCGACCGCGTCATGCAGCATGTCATAGGTGACGGTCACGTCTCTATCTGTGTCCCAGATGACAAAATCCGCATCGGCGCCCACGGCGATCGTTCCTTTGCGCGGGAACAAGCCATAGAGTTTCGCGGCGTTCGTCGCAGTCAAAGCGACGAATTCGTGGATATCGATCCGGCCCTTCCCAACGCCTTCGGAAAACAGCAGCGGCAGCCGCAATTCAAGACCGGGGACGCCGTTGGCGATCTTGGTGAAAGGCGACGCGGGGCCGTATTTCAACTTCGCCGTCTCATCGAACTTGTAGGGCGCGTGGTCCGACGAGAAGACTTGGAAAGTGCCGTTCTTCAAACCGCGCCAGATCGCCTCCTGCCCGGCCACATCGCGCGGCGGCGGGCTGCAGCAGAACTTCGCCCCGTCCATGCCGTCGCGATCCAGATCGTCGGCGGTCAGAAAGAGATATTGCGGACAGGTTTCGCCGTAGATTTTCAGGCCCTTCACCTGGGCGTCCTTGATCGCCGACGCCGCCTCTTCCGCCGAGACATGGACGATCAGCATCGGCGCATCCATCAGGCGCGCCAGTTGGATCGCGCGGCTGGCGGCCTCGCTCTCGGCAATTCGGGCATGGGCGACGGCGTGGTATTTCGGCGCCCGCAGACCGCCCTCCAAAAGCTTGTCCGTCAGCCAGCCGATCACATCATGGTTTTCCGCATGCACCATGGTCATCGCGCCAAGCCGTCGCGCCTCGCTCAACACGGTCAGCATCTGCCGGTCGTCGATCTTCAGCGCGTCATAGGTCATGTAAACCTTCAGCGAGGTGACGCCGTCCTCGATCAGAGCGGGCAATTCCTGACCCATGGCCTCCGGCGTCGGGTCGGTCAGGATCAGGTGAAAGGCGTAGTCGATCACCGCCTTGGGCCCGGCGGCGTCATGGTAGGCGGCGACGACATCCCGCAGCGAGTCGCCCTTCATCTGCGCCGCAAAGGGAATGACCGTCGTGGTGCCGCCAAAGGCGGCCGAGACGGTCCCGCTATAGAAATCGTCCGCCGTAACCACCCCGTCGGACGAGGGCTGGTCGATATGGCAATGGCTGTCGATCCCGCCTGGCAGGACCAGCTTGCCTTCCGCGTCGATCTCGCGCGCGCCCGGCCCCAGGCCCACCCCCAAGGCGGCGATGCGGCCGTCCGCAACGCCGATGTCACAACGCATGCGGTCGCTGGCCGTGGCGATATCGGCGTTGCGGATGACCAGATCGAACTCACTCATGACTTTATCCTTACTATGCCCCGTCGCCATTAAGAAACCGCAATCTGGCCCAGCGCCATGGCGACGGCGGCCTGGGTCGGATCGATGACGGGCAAGCCGGCGTCCCGCTCTAAGTCTGCGCGCAGATAGGCCATGCCGGCGCAGCCGAGGATCAGGACGTCGGCCCCATCCCTGTCGCGCAGGTCGGCAGCGACCGCGGCCATCCGGTCATAGACCGTCGCGCGATCTTTGAGCGCGGCGACCCCAAGACCCAACGCCCGGTCGCCGGCGAAACGATCCGTCAGGCCGAGTTGTCGGACCATCCGCAGATGGCGCGGAATCGAGGTCGGCAGGATGGCGATGATGCCGAACCGTTCGCCCTTGACGCAGGCGGTCAGCATGCCGCTTTCGGATATGCCCATCACCGGCTTAGACGTGATCGCGCGGGCGGACTGCAGGCCCGGATCGCTGAAACAGGCGATTACAAACCCGTCCGCCGCCGCCGCTTCCCGCGAGACCAGGGCGCAGATTGGATCGACCGCCTGATCGACATGGCGCTGGGTCTCGATTCCCGGCGGCCCTTCGGCCAGTGTCAGGCAATCGATCGCCGGACCGTCTGGAAAGCGGAACCCGTTCAGCGCTGCGGAAATCCCATCGGTCACCGATTGCGTGCTGTTCGGGTTGATCACCACAAGCCGCTTCGGCATCGCCTAACCCTCTGCGCCCGGTTCCGGCGGCGGCGTCGCGCCGGCCTGTGCGGCGATGATCCCATAATGCTCCGGCCGGCGGTGGGCGGCGAAATTGAAGATCGTCGATTTGCCGAAAGCGCAGAGATCGAGGTCGCAGTCGGCCGCGATCAACTCATCCGCCTGCGTGTAGGCCTGGGCGACGATTTCGCCCTGCGGCGAGACGATGACCGACCCGCCCATCAACTCATGACCGTCCTCGATCCCGGCCTTGGCGACCGCGACGGCCCAGGTTGCGTTTTGATAGGCGCCGGCCTGCACGCTGAGATGGTTGTGAAACATGCGCTGATGCGGCGGCTCCGCGGCGCCATGCTGGTTCCCGGTTGGCGTGTTGTAGCCGAGCATCACCAGTTCGACCCCCTGCAGGCCCAAACAGCGCCAGGTCTCGGGCCAGCGCCGGTCGTTGCAGATGCACAGCCCCATGATCCCGCCCATGCTGCGCCAGACCGGAAAGCCGAGATCGCCCGGCTCGAAATAGCGCTTCTCCAGATGCTGCCGCGTCAGGCCGGGATCGTAGTCCCGATGCCCGGGCAAATGGACCTTGCGGTATTTGCCGACGATCGTCCCATCCTTGTCGACCAGGATCGCCGTATTGTAGCGGTGGACGCCGCCGGACGCCGTCTTCTCCAGTTCCGCATAGCCGAGATGAAATCCGATCCGCAACGCTCGCGCCCGGTCGAACAAAGGCTGGACCGCCGGATTGGGCATGGCGGTTTCGAAATAGCAATCCATCTCGGCGATGTCTTCGGCGTACCAGCGCGGGAAGAAGGTGGTCAGCGCCAATTCCGGGAAGACAACGATGTCGCAGCCCTTGGCTGCGGCCTGTTCCAGCAAGGCGATCAACCGGTCGAGCGTGTCCGCGCGGCGGTCAGCCTTATGGATCGGGCCGAGCTGAGCGCCCCCGACCGAAACAATCCTGCTCACACACCTTCCCCTGGTCCGGACCGCGTATCCCCCAAACTACATCATGAGTGTAAGGCGGTGCGAACCCGGTTAAAAGATGCGCGCGCGACAAATCTGGAGACGTGCCTGTGTTAATGAAGACACCGCCGAAACTCGTCATTTTCGATTGCGACGGCGTGCTTGTAGATAGCGAGCCGATCGTCGATGCGGTGAATGTCGAGATGATCCGCGAACAGGGCGGCGGCCCGGAGACCGAGGCTCTGGTCGCCTCTTTCGCCGGCGGGTTTATGGCGGATATTCTGGTCCGGATCGAAGACTTCTTGGGCGCGCCGCTGCCCGAGGGCTTCGAATCCGAGCTGCGGCGGCGCGGCTATGATCGCCTGGCGCGAGAAGTTCAGGCGATCGACGGCGTCCATGATTTGCTGGATCGCCTGGACGGCGCCGGCATTCCCTATTGCGTCGGATCGAACGGGCCGCAGATCAAGATGCGGACGACGCTGACGGCGACCGCTCTCTATGACCGAATGGCGGGCCGGATTTTCAGCGCCTACGACTCGGACCACCCGCCGCATCGGCCAAAGCCGCATCCTGATCTGTATTTGCGGGCGGCGGCGGCGATGGGCGTCGCGCCGGCGGAGTGCCTCGTCATCGATGACACGCCGACCGGGGCGTCCGCGGGCGTTGCGGCGGGCATGAAGACGATTGGGTTCGCGTTGCAGACGGACGCGCGCGCGTTGGAAGCGGTCGGGGCGATCCCGATCGCCGGCATGGCCGACATCGCCGCCGCTATCGGCCTGTAGCCGATCCGGTGTTCACCGCCGCCTCAAGCGCCGCCGCCAGGACGGACGAATCGCCGACATGGTTGGCCAGCAGCAAGACCAGCCGGCTGTTCAGCGCCGCGCTCTCGGCGTCGCTGAGACCCCGATGCGCCGACACCAGGTCTTCATAGAACCCGTCCGGGTCCGTCATATTGGGGTCGGTGATCAAACCAGCCATGATTATCGCGTCCCGCGCGTTCGCTGCTAAGTGTCCGCCAGGCCGCAGGCGCGGCGCAGGGCCGTCAGGATCGCCGCCGGATCGACCGTCCGCCAACGCGCCGCCACATGCTGGTCGGGCCGGATCAGATAGAGCGCGCCGTCGCGCGCGTCATAGCGCTCGGATGCGAGACCGTCAGGATCGCCGAGCGCCACCGGGTCGTCTGAGACTGCCAGAATCGCGACGGGAACCGGCCCCGCGCGCATCGCCTCTGCGAACCCGTCCTCCGTCAGGGCTGACGCTGCCGCGCCAAAACCGAGCAGCGTGAACCCGTCGCCCAATTGGCGTAGCAGCCACCCTGCCGATCCATCGGCCACGGTCACAGGCGCATCGAGACACGGCGCGCCGGGCCGCATCGGGCCCAAGAACGCAGCGCTATCGGGCGTGTTCAGGGGACTGTTCGAGAGTACCGCCGGGAGCGACAAGCGGCCGCTATTCACCAGTCGCCGGGCGAACGGATACTGCTTGGCCAGGGCGAGCACCGAATCGCGCAACATCTTGCTAGCGGGGCTCTTCGGCGTGATGAAATCGGTCGACCGGGTGGAGTTGGCGATATTCTCATCGCCGGCGAAAATCCGCTCATCGTCATAGCTGTCCAGCAGCGACTCCGGCGCGCTTCCCCGCATCACCAGATCCAGTTTCCAGATCAGATTGTCGGCGTCCTGAAGCCCGCCATTGCCGCCGCGCGCGCCGAAAGGCGAGACCTGGTGCGCGCTGTCGCCGATGAACAGGATCCGGCCGTGCCGAAACTTCTCCAGCCGCCGGCACTGGAATGTATAGACGCTGACCCACTCCAGATCGAAGTCCGCGTCGGGCCCCAGCATGCGCCGGATCCGGGGGATGACATTCTCCGGCTTGCGCTCCTCGTCCGGGTCGGCGTCCCAGCCCAGTTGAAGATCGATGCGCCAGACATCGTCAGCTTGGCGGTGCAGCAGGGCCGACTGGCCTGGGTTGAAGGGCGGGTCGAACCAGAACCAGCGTTCGGTCGGAAAGTCCGCTTTCATCTTGACGTCTGCGATCAGGAACCGGTCCTCGAAGACCTTGCCGCTGAATTCCAGATCGAGCGCTCGGCGGACGGCGCTGCGCACCCCGTCGGCCGCCAGCACATAATCGGCTGTCAGTGTATAGACCCCATCCGGGGTTTCGACAGTCAACGTCACCGCGTCGCCGTCCTGCGCCACACCGGTCACGCGGGATTGCCAGCGCAAATCGATCAACGGTTCGTTCTGGACCCGCGCGACCGCGAATTCCTCGAAGTAATACTGCTGAAGATTAACGAAGGCGGGAAAGCGATGGCCCTGCTCCGGCAAGAGATCGAAATTGTAGATATTCTCATCGCCGACAAAAACCCGTCCGTCTTTCCAGGTGATTCCCTTCTCGACGATCCGGTCGCCGAACCCCAGCCGGTCGCAAATCTCGATGCTGCGCTTGGCCCAGCAAATAGCGCGGGAGCCGACCGAGACCGTGTCGGCCCCGTTTAGAACGACGCAGCGGCGGCCACGCCTGGCGAGATCCAGCGCGGCGGCGAGGCCGACCGGCCCGCCGCCGACAATGACGACCTCATGCCGCGCGGCTTCCGTGCCCGACAATTCAGGTGGAGTCCGAAAATCGAAATGGGGGTAAGTGTGACTGTCCAGGACTTGCGCGGTCGGCATGCCGGACCTTACTCGGCGGCCTGCAAGGCGGCCCACATTTCGCGGTCCCGATCGGCCGTCCAGATCTGCGGATGCTCCACACCCGACGCTTCCTGAAAGGCGCGGGTGACGTCGAACGGCATGCAATGCTCGAAAATGACCCAATGATTGTATTTCGGCTCCATCCTGGCGTAGGTCTCGGCGTAGGTGGCGGTCAGGTCCTTGCCTTGGGCCACGCAGTCGGACACCGTGCCGTAGAGGTCGCTGATAAATTCGCGGGTGCCGAGAACGGCCTCGCTGACCTGATCCGGCGTCGTCAGCGCCGCGCCGCGCCCGGGGATCATCTTCTCCGCCCCCAACGCCATCAGATTGTCGAGCGTCGTCGGCCAATCGCGCAAATAGGCGTCGCCGGTATAAGGCGTCGCGCCATACTCGACCATATCGCCGGCGAAACAGGTCTTACAGTCGGGCAGCCAGGCGACGATGTCTCCTTTGGTGTGGCTGCGGCCCAGATGCATCAGCCGAACCTCGCGGTCGCCCATCCAGATCGACATCTCCTTATCGAAGGTGATCGTCGGCCAAGTCAGGCCCGGCACCGTCTCGACATTGTCAAATAAGCGCGGGAAGCGGCCGACCTCGCTTTCGAAATCCTGTTGGCCGCGTTCGACGATGTTCTCATAGGTCGGTTTGCTGGCGATGATCGTCTCGGCGTTGTAGGCGGACGCGCCCATCACCCGAACGGCGTGATAATGACTGAGCACGAGGTATTTGATCGGCTTGTCGGTGACGCTGCGGATGCAGTCGATCAGCTTTTGCGCCTGCACCGGAGTCGCCTGAGCGTCCATGACCAACACGCCGTCCGGTCCGACGATGACGCCGGAATTCGGGTCGCCTTCTGCAGTGTACGCGTACACGTTGGGTGCGATTTCCTCGAAAGTAATCTGCTTTTCTTCAAGGTCGGCGGTGGAGGCGAAGTTGGCCATTGCGTGTCCTCGTACAGTTCATCAAGGGATTCCGGCGCCGGACTTGCCGGTCGACAGCGGGGAACAGAATAGTTAGTTTCACTCAAAACTATTTGCAAGCTATTTAGTTTCGCTCGAAACTATCGTCGCTCCGCTGAACAGAACCCAACTCCGGTATGACCGAAGACGCCATTAAGACACGACCGAAGATCGCGCCCGACCCGCTGGCGCCGCCATCATCGCACGATCCGTCGGGCCTGACCCTGGATGCGTTCCTGCCCTATCGCTGCGCGGTTTTGGCGGAAAAGATCAGCCGCGCACTGTCGAAGCTCTATACCGACCGGTTCGGTCTGAGCATTCCCGAGTGGCGGATCATGGCGAATTTGGGGGTCCACGGCGTATTGTCCCCGCAGCAGGCCGCGCAACTCGGCCATATGGACAAAGCCAAAGTCAGCCGGGCCATCGCCTCGATGGTCGACGCCGGGCTGTTGCGCCGCGATCCCGATCCGACGGACAACCGCGCCGCGCAGCTGCGCCTCAGTGATCGGGGCGTCAAAGTGTATCGCGACATCGCGCCTTTGGCCTTGGACTGGGAACGCGAATTGCTCGCCGCGCTGACCCCGGATGAGGCCGCCGCGCTCCATAGCAGTTTTGACAAACTGCTCAATCGCCTGGACACAGGCGGGTGAAGCGACACCGCGTCGCGGCAATCTTGCCGCCGCTTGACCCGAATCAATGCACGCGCGTTGGGTCTTTCTGCTACAATCTGGTTTGGGCGCGTCGTTGAACCGCCCCGGGAACCGAAGCGGAGCGGCGCGCATGAGCTATTTTCAATGGAAACCTGAGATGAGCGTCGGTCTGACGCGGCTCGACGACGATCACAAGTCGCTGATCGCGATCATCAACCGTCTGGCCGGCAGCCTGGGTCCGGACGATGGTAATTCGGGCGTCCAGCAAGCGCTGACGGCGCTTTTGCGCTATACCGAACATCATTTCGGTCGCGAGGAGGCGGTGCTGCGGGCGGTGAATTACACCGCCCTGACCCAGCACCGCGACGAGCATAAGCGCTTTATTCGCGATCTCCAGGAGTTACGGGCGGATTTCGCGACCATGGAAGATACCGAGCAGAAACAGAAGCTGCTGGACTTCCTCAAGGATTGGCTGACCCACCATATCCTGATCGAGGATATGGCCTACAAGGACCGGGTCTCCGGCGACAAGACGGCGGCCAAGGCGGCGGAGAAATTCTCCGGCGCCGATATCTGGACCACCCGCCTCGCGGGATAGGACGCGCATTCCGATGCAGCGGCGGCTTGCGGTTTCCCTTGGGCTGAGCCAACACTAGGGCGTTACGTCAGTATTCCTTACCGATAGGCCGCCCTTTCTTGGTCACCGACAATCCGAACACAGACCCCGCGTTTACCGCCCCGGCTTCTGCTGCGCCCCCTTCCCGCGCGCCTGGGACGCCGGATCTGTTGACCCTGACCGATATCCGCAAGGCCTTCCCGGCTGTTGTCGCGAATGACGACGTCTCGTTGTCGATAAAATCCGCGGAGATTCACGCGCTCTTAGGCGAGAACGGGGCGGGCAAGTCGACTCTGGTCAAAATGATCTACGGCGTGCTGCAGCCGGATTCGGGCGACATGCTCTGGGAAGGGGAGCCGGTCCACCTGACCGGGCCCAGCGACGCCCGCAAACACGGGATCGGCATGGTCTTTCAGCATTTCTCGCTGTTCGAGGCGCTGACCGTGGCCGAGAATATCGAGCTGGCCCTGCCGTCGCCAGGCGAAGGCGGACCCTCGCGGGCCGACTTGCCGGACCTGATCCGAGAGGTCTCGCGCAAATACGGCCTTCCCCTGGAGCCGGAGCGCGTCGTTCATGATCTCTCGGTCGGCGAGCGCCAGCGGATCGAAATCGTCCGCTGCCTGCTGCAAGAGCCGAAGCTGCTGATCATGGATGAGCCGACCTCGGTCCTGACTCCGCAAGAGGCGGAACAGCTGTTCGAAACCCTCCGCCGGTTGTCGGCCGAGGGCTGCGCCATCCTCTATATCAGCCACAAACTCCAGGAAATTCGCGATCTTTGCGAAGTGGCGACGGTGCTGCGCGGCGGCAAGGTTGTGGCGCATTGCGACCCACGCACGGAATCGACCCAGAGCCTGGCCCGCATGATGATCGGCGCCGCGCCCAAGCCGCCCGATCGCGACGGCGCGAAATCACTGGGTCCTGTGCGGTTTGAAATCCGCGACCTGTCGCAGCCGGCGCTCTCGGCCTTTGGCGTCGCCTTGAAGAATATCGATCTGAAGCTCCATGGCGGCGAAATTGTCGGCGTCGCCGGAGTCGCCGGCAACGGCCAGAACGAACTGATGGCGGCCTTGATCGGCGAAGTGCGCGGCGACCGCGCCGACGCCATACTTATCGACGACCGGCCGTTCGGCCGGATCGGCCCGCGGCGGCGCCGAGTCGCCGGCGCCTGTTTCGTCCCGGAAGAACGGATGGGACACGCCACCGCGCCGGATATGAGCCTGGCCGAAAACAGCCTGTTGAGCGCCTCCCGCCGCATGAAGCTGGCGCGGTCAGGCTGGATCGACAGCGCCAAGCGGGACGGGTTCACCACCGAGGTGATCGAGCAATTCAACGTCAAGACGCGCGGGACCGCCGCCGAGGCGCGCAGCCTGTCCGGCGGCAATCTGCAGAAATTCGCAGTCGGCCGGGAAATCGCCCAGAAGCCGAGCATTCTGATCGTCAACCAGCCGACTTGGGGGGTCGATGCGGGCTCGGCGGCGGCGATCCAGCAGGCGCTTTTGGCGCTCGCCGCCGACGGCGCGGCGGTCCTGGCGATCAGCCAAGATCTGGATGAGCTTTTCGCGATCTCCGATCGGATCGCCGTGATGGCCGACGGCCGGCTGTCTGAGGCGGTCGAGACCGCAAAGCTCACGGTCGAAGAGATCGGCCTGATGATGGGCGGCCATCTGGAACAGGCGGAGGCCGCGCGCGCATGATCCGGCTGCAGACACGGGGAGAGGCCTCCCGCGTCATGGCGCTCACGGCGCCCCTGATCGCCGTCACCCTGACCGTCGTCACCGGGGCGATCCTGTTCGAAGCGTTGGGCAAACCCGCCGGCCCCACCCTGCACGCGTACTTCATTCAGCCGCTATCGACCCGCTTTGGCCTGTCGGAATTACTGGTCAAGGCGACGCCGCTGGTGCTGATCGGCATCGGCCTGTCGATCGGCTTCCGCGCCAATGTCTGGAATATCGGGGCGGAAGGCCAATTGACGCTCGGCGCGATCACCGGCGGCGCGCTCGCCCTCGCTTTCTATGAGGTCGACAGTCCACTGCTGTTGCCAGGCATGTTGATCGCCGGGACCCTGGGCGGCATGGCCTGGGCCGCGATCCCCGCCTATTTGCGGATCCGCTTCAACGCCAATGAGATCCTGGTCAGCCTGATGCTGACTTATGTCGCGGGACTGTTCCTGAGCTATCTGGTCTCCGGCCCGCTGCGCGACCCGGACGGGTTCAACTTCCCCGAATCGCGGCTGTTCCATGACGCCGCGACGCTGCCGACCCTGATGCAGGGGCTTCGGGCGCATTGGGGCGCAGTGATCGCGCTGTTCGCGGTGATCGCGGCCTGGGTGTTCCTGTCGCGCACGATCCTGGGCTTCCAGCTCAAGGTGCTGGGGGACGCGCCGCGCGCCGCCAGCTTCGCCGGCTATCGCGAGCCAAGGCTGGTCTGGTTCAGCCTGTTGCTGGGCGGCGGGTTGGCGGGTCTGGCCGGCGTGATCGAGGTCTCCGGCGCGGTTGGCCAGCTCAACCCGTCGATCTCGCCCGGCTACGGCTTCACCGCGATCATCGTCGCCTTTTTGGGCAGGCTGCATCCGCTGGGCGTCTTGATCGGCGGGTTGATGATGGCCTTGACCTATATCGGCGGCGAGAACGCCCAGATCGCGATCGGCCTGCCGGTCTCGGTTACCGGCGTCTTTCAAGGCGTGCTTCTGTTCTATGTCCTGGCCTGCGACCTGCTGATCCACTATCGGATCAAAATCGGCCGCCCGGTCGGCGTCAAAGCCTAGGCGCGGCGATCCATGGAATCTCTGACCCTCATCACGCTTTCGGTCATCACCGCCGCGACGCCGCTTCTGTTCGCTGCGACCGGCGAGTTGGTGACCGAAAAGTCCGGGGTTCTGAATCTCGGCGTCGAAGGGATGATGATCATGGGGGCCGTGACCGGGTTTGGGGTCGGCGTGATAACCGGCAACCCCTTCGTCGGCGTCCTAGCGGGCACGGCGGCGGGTGCGGCGATGGCGGGCTTGTTCGCGTTTCTGACGCTGGGCCTTCTGGCCAATCAGGTCGCGACCGGCCTGGCGCTGACGATTTTTGGCATTGGCTTGAGCGCCCTGGTCGGCAAAGGATTCGTCGGCGTCACTGTCAACGCCATGCAGCGGATCGAGATCCCGATCCTGACCGACATCCCGGTTCTGGGGCCGATCCTGTTCGGCCAGGACCCGCTGGTCTATTTCTCCTTCATCCTGCTCGGCGCCACAGCCTTTGTGATTCGTAAGACGCGGGTCGGGCTGATCCTGCGCGCGGTCGGCGACAATCACGACGCGGCCCACGCAATCGGCTATTCGGTGGTGCTGGTCCGCAGCCTCGCGGTGCTGTTCGGCGGCGCCTGTTGCGGTCTGGCCGGGGCCTATCTATCGCTGGTCTACACCCCGCTCTGGGCCGAGAATATGACCGCCGGACGCGGCTGGATCGCTTTGGCGCTGGTGGTCTTCGCCACCTGGCGGCCGGGGCGTCTGATCCTGGGCGCCTATCTGTTTGGCGGCATCACGATCCTGCAGCTCCACGCCCAGGGCGCGGGCTGGGGCGTGCCGTCGCAGATCATGTCGATGCTGCCCTATATCGCCACCATCGTCGTGCTGGTGGTGATTTCCGGCGACAAAGCGAAGATTCGGTTGAACGCACCCGCCGCCCTTGGCAAGATTTTCCATCCGGCGCGCTAGGATAACAAAGGCCCTGAGAATCGGCCTGGCCTGACGCGTCGGAACAGTCTTCACCGTCAACAGCCGGCGGCGCGCAAGCGTCGCTGTCCGGCCGCGACGGCGCTGCGGCGGCGGGCGCCAGTGCGACTGATCCATCCTGAATTCAAACCCATCTGTTGAGAGGGAGACTATCTGTGCAGAACTTCACACGACGCCATACGATGCTGTCCCTGGCGGGCTTGGCCGCGGGCGCCGCGATGACCGCAGCCCTGACAGCCGCCCCGCAAACGGCCCTGGCGCAAGACCTGAAAGTCGGTTTCGTCTATGTCGGACCGGTCAGCGATCATGGCTGGACCTTTCGCCATGACGAAGGCCGCAAAGCGATCGAAGAGAAATTCGGCGATCGGGTCTCGACCACCTTCGTCGAAAGCGTGGACGAGGGCGCGGACGCCGAGCGCGTAATCACCCAACTGGCCAGCACCGGCCACGGTCTGATCTTCACCACTTCTTTCGGTTATATGAACCCGACGGTGAAAGTCGCAAGTCAGTTCCCGGACGTGAAATTCGAACACGCGACGGGCTACAAGCGCGCCGACAATGTCAGCACCTATTCCGGCCGGTTCTATGAAGGCCGCTATGTGATCGGTCAGATCGCCGCCAAGATGAGCGAGACGGGCGTGGCCGGCTATGTCGCCTCCTTCCCGATCCCGGAAGTGGTCCGCGGCATCAATTCCTTCCTCCTGGGCATGCGCTCGGTCAACCCGGAGGCGACCGTGAAAGTCGTCTGGGTGAATTCCTGGTACGATCCGGGCAAGGAAGCCGACGCGGCGAAAGCGCTGATGGACCAAGGGGCCGACATCATCACCCAGCATACGGACAGCCCGGCGCCGCTTCAGACCGCCGCAGAGCGGGGCGTCTTGGGCTTCGGGCAAGCGTCGGACATGATCCAGTTCGCGCCTGAGACCCAGATGACCGCGATCATCGACGATTGGGGCCCGTATTATGTCGCCCGCACACAGGCGGTGTTGGACGGAACCTGGGAGTCGTCAGACACCTGGGACGGTTTGGCCCCCGGCATGGCCGTGATGGCGCCCTACACCAACATTCCCGACGACGTGGCCGCCATGGCCGCGCAAACCGTCGCGGACATCAAAAGCGGCGCGGTGCATCCGTTCCAAGGACCGATCACCGATCAGGCCGGCAATGTCGTCGTCGAGGAAGGCGCAGTCCTGGACGACGGCGCGTTGCTGACCATGGACTATTATGTCGAAGGCGTTGACGGCGTGCTGCCGAACTAAAGCGCGAGACAGATCGCTCAAGGGCGCCGCCCGGCCGACAGCGCTGGGCGGCGTTTTCTTTTCCCATCAGATTGGCCTGCGAGATTGAGCCATGGAACGCTACGCCATCTATTATGCGCCGGCGCCGGACAGCGCCTTGGCCCGCTGGGCGGCCGGCTGGATCGGCTGGGATCCGGCCGAGGGCGCGCCTGTCGACCGGCAGGATGTCATGGGTCTCGACCGGGATGAGGCGGCGCGTGCAGTCGCATTCCCGCGCCGCTACGGCTTTCACGGCACCCTGAAAGCGCCGTTTCGGTTGGCGGAAGGACGGTCGGAAGCGGAGTTGCGCGGGGCGTTGCACGCTCTGGCTAAAAAACGCCGGCCGGCCGTCGCCGGGCCCCTGAAACTCAATCGATTGGCGCGATTCCTGGCGCTGACCCCCAGCGGAGAACAGGACGCAATCGCCGCATTGGCGGAAGCCTGCGTCACCGAGTTGGATGGATTCCGGTCGCCGCTGACGCCGGAGGACTTGGCGCGCCGGCGCAAGGCCGATCTCTCACCGCGCCAAGACACGCTTCTGGAACGCTGGGGCTATCCGTATGTGCTGGACCAGTTCCGGTTTCATTTAACCCTGACCGGGCCGCTGGATGTGGACGCGCTGGACCGGCTTGAACGGGTGCTAAAGACGGAAACCGCGCCTTTCAGCGCCCAACCCTTCAGCATCGAGTCGCTGTGTCTGTTCGGCGATCCCGGCGGCGGCCGGTCCTTTCAGGTCCTGGACCGGGTCGCGCTTGGCGCCTGATCAGGGCCAGATTAAGCGATGCGCTCACCGGCGCGCCAGACGCTGCGGATCAGCGGATGATGCGGGGTGTGTTCGACCCGCACGAAATCCGCGCGCTTGCCGACGGCGATCTCGCCGCGATCGTCGAGCCCGGCGGCGCGGGCCGGGGTCGACGTGACGGTGGCGATCGCCTTGGCGAGATCAAAGCCCGCGACTTCTTCGGCCAGGATCATCGCGCCATGCAACAGGCTGATCGGCGCGTAATCGCTGGAAATCACATCCAGATAGCCATGCTCTGCCAGATCGCGCGCCGAGACATTCCCGGAATGCGACCCGCCGCGCACCAGATTGGGCCCGCCCATCATCACCGCCAAGCCGTTCTCGTGCGACGCGCGGGCCGCCGCGACCGTGGTCGGAAACTCGGCGATCGTCATGCCGTCTGCGACCGCCTCCGATACATGATCCGGCGATGCGTCATCGTGGCTGGCGAGACGGACGGCGCGCGCCCGGGCCTGTTCGACCACCCAGGCGCGGTTTTCCACGGAATAGGCCTCCCGATCCTTTACGCGCCCTTCGATGAAGCGGTCGATCTCGGCGTCGCTCAGATTCAGTTTGTTCTGATAGTAGCGCCGATAATGGTCGAGCTTTACGAACTGTCGCTGTCCGGGCGAATGGTCCATCACGGACATCAGTTTCAACGACGGCGCGTCGAGCAACGGCTCCAACAGCGCGCGCATGTCTTGGACCGACACCTCGCAGCGCAGGTGGAGGATATGATCCGCTTTGGTCAAGCCGCGATCCCGCGTCTCGTCGAGCGCCGCCACCGCGTCCTCTAGATGATCCCGGCGTTGGCCCGCTTGATCGATATCGCCGACGGCGATGGCGTCGAACACCGTCGTGATGCCGGAGGCGACGACCTGGGCGTCATGCGCCACCACCGCCGCAACCGCCGGCCAACGCGCACCAGGCCGCGGCGCCAAGTGGCGCTCTAGATTGTCGGTATGCAACTCCACGAGACCCGGAACGAGAAGATCGCCATGGCAATCGACACGGCTGTCGGTCGAGCCGCTCTGCTCGAGCGGGGCGTCGAGGATCTCGGCGATCCAGCCGTCGCGCACCAATACGGCGCCGAGAAAGTCCGTCTCGGCGGTCACAACCCGCGCGTTATTGAGAACAAGTTCCGTCATCGAGGACATCCCAAAACTCGGCTGCGGTCCATGCGGCCGCGCCGGTCCTAAAACTAGGTTCCGGTGCTGCGCGTCAAGGGCGGCGACGCTGTCTCCGTCCGACCCGATCGCGCGATCAGCAATTTGTGACATGCCAAATCCAGCCATCGAGGTCACTATTCGACCGCGCCGTGCAGCGAACAGGGGAGCGCCGGATTATGATCAGGACAGTTGCAGCGCCTTGGCGGACGGTCATCGTCACGGCCGCCCTGCTGGCCCTCGGCGCGCTTGTCGCCGAAACCCGGGCCGAAGCGCCGCGCGAGCGGATGACGGTCGAGCGCCTGAACACGCTCATTTTGGCGGTCGACGAGAACGCGACGAAACTGCGCGAGCATCAATGGGTGTTGACGGTTTCGGACCTGGCCCTGGTCGTGATCGCCGACCCAGCCAATGATCGAATGCGCATCCTGTCTCATGTCGTCAGTGCGGATCAGGCGTCGCCGGAACTGCTGATCCGGATTATGCAGGCGAATTTCGACACCGCCCTCGACGCGCGCTACGCGATCGCCCAAGGCGTGATTTGGAGCGCCTACATTCACCCGTTGGGTTCGCTCGAGGATGATCAGTTTCTGTCCGGCGTTGGGCAGACCGCCAATCTGGTGCGGACCTTCGGCGAAACCTTCTATTCGGGCGCGATGACCTTTCGCGGCGGCGACAGCCAAGGCCTCATCGAACGCCAGCTGATCGAGGAACTTCTGCTCAAGGGCGAACGGATCTGATCCGCCGTTTCGGACCCTCGGCGGGCGCGACCGGCACGCGCGCGCTTGCCAAATCCCAAGCATCGGCTAAACCCGGCGGCGGCGCAGACCTCACCGATTTCCGCGCCCATCTCCGAAACGAACCGATGGCCGATCATGGAGCTGGACACCCAGGCAATCGCCCTTTTCGCCGCCCTCCTCTTGGGCGTGGGCGCCATCGCCGGTTTGTTGGCGGGCCTTTTGGGCGTCGGCGGCGGCATCGTCATCGTGCCGGTGCTGTTCTGGCTGTCGCCGTTCTTCCGCGTCGATCCGGCGTTGGCGATGCATCTGGCCGTGGCCACCTCTCTGGCGACCATCGTCTTCACCTCGATCGCCTCGGCGCGGGCGCATCATAAGAAAGGCGTGGTCGATGCGGCCCTGCTGCGAAACTGGTTGCCGGGAATTATCCTTGGCGCGGCGTTCGGCGGGTTCATCGCGAAATTTCTCGACGGCGCGACCCTGTCGCTGATTTTCGGCGTGATCGCACTCGCGGTCGCCGTCGCCATGGCCCGGCGCGAGATGTGGCTGATCGCCCAGTCCTTGCCGGGATCGAAGGCGCTGAACGGCGCGATCTCCTTCACCGTCGGGGTCTTTTCCGCGCTGATGGGGATCGGCGGCGGCACGCTGTCGGTGCCGGTCCTGTCGCTTTTCGGCTTTCCGATCCACAACGCCGTGGGCACCGCCAGTTCGTTCGGCGTCGCCATCGCCGCGGCGGCGGTCGGATTCTATATCTGGGCGGGATGGGACTTGGCCGGCCTGCCGCCCGCCAGCCTGGGCTATGTCAACCTGCCCGCCGCCGCGCTGATTGTGGCGGTCACCGTCTTCGCCGCGCCGATCGGCGCCAAACTTGCGCATAAAACGCCGAAGCTGGCCCTGCGGCGCTGTTTCGCCCTGTTCCTCGCGATCACCGGCCTGCGCATGATTCTTTGATCCGCCCCCTCTCATCCAGTTCTTTCGAACCAGCTCTTGACGCATCCGTCGCCACGCTCGCGGGCGCGAAAAGTCCAAAAAACGCTTATTTTCGAGCGAAATACGGGAAATCGGGTGAAAACCGGAATAACCCTATACCGCGCGCGGTTCCCATAGGGGCGGTTTTCTGGTTAATATCATCTGTTAGCTATTCTCTACAGTGACGGCTGTCCATTTTCGTGGGACGCCGGGCCGGGGGGCTCGACTGTAGCGAACAGAGCTTCAGGCGGAACCATCGAGGCCGCCTTGGTATTGCGGCTTCTTTGAAAACGTCATCGCGAAAGTGGAAAGGGTCGTCGTGAACGTCGTCGCCCTGAACATCGACGCCAACGAGCATGAGCATTTGCGGCCGCCGGCCCAGGTGATGCGCATGGCGCGGCTCAGCGCCAGCCATCCGACGCGGCTGAGCTTCATGCGCGGCTTGGTGCGCCGGATGCACGCCGAGCAGTGGAATACGCGTCTGGACCGATTCGAGCTGGACGCGGACGGCGTCGGCTGCGCGGTCTATGTGGTCGAATCGCCGACCAGCGATGTTTCGCTTGTCTGTTTCAGTCACAACACGAAACCGCGCGCCGGCGGGGCGACGCGTCCGACCCCGATGCGGCAGGACGAGTTCCGCGGCAAATGGGACGCGACATTCCTGCTATTCGACGGCGTGCCTGACGAGGACGACCTGGTTCGGCTGCGTCGAAACGTGCCGCTGCAGGAGGCCGGTCGTTATTGTCCCAACGATATTGTCCTGACCCGCGGGCTGTTCAGCGCCGAGCGGATCGGCGCCGTCGTCTCGGACTTGGCGGGAGGCGCCCAGCCCAGCGCCGCCGCGATCCAGGATGCGGGTTTCTTTATGGAGACCTTCGCGCTCTTCGGGAACGGCAAGTTCGGACTGGCCGAGTTTGATCGGATTTCTCGCATCCCCGGCTTTTTCGCGCCCTTCCAGGCGGAAATGCTGACGCTCTATGTGATCCGGGAATTCACGCTGGATCTGATCGACCATCTGGCGAAAGCCGAAGGCGGCGCGCAGGCCGCCACGCTGGCTGCAGGCCATCGGCGCGCGCTGGGGATCGGCAATGTCACCGACGCCGGCATGGCCCCCTTCCTGGTTCGGCATCCGGTCCTGGTGCACCATTGGGTCGTGGCGCGGGAGCGCGCGTTGGCCCGGGTCCGCGCGGCCAAGGTCGCGAGCGAGCGGCAAGCGAACGCCTTTATGCGCATCCTGGCGCGGGCGGTCCAATACGCCGCTAGTTGGGGCCCCGACCGGATCGCCAGCGCGCAGCAACTGACGCTGTCCCGAGAGCTCGCCTCTTTTCAAGCGGCGCTCTCCGCCGACAAGGACTGGTGGCGGCGCGACACGCCTTGGGCGCGGCTGATGGATCAGGCCGAGGGGGCGGGGTCAATCGACTTTCAGGAGATGATCAACAGTCTGGTGCTGGAGCCGCAACGCGCGCTTGTCGACCCGCTGTTCGAGAACCTGTGCGCCGACGAGAACTTCCGTATTGATCCGCTAATGCCGTTGTCGGCGCTGCTCGACCTGATCGATCGGTTCTACGGCTGGGCTCTGTCGATCGATTTTTCCGACCCGCAATCGGAAGGCAAGGCTTGGCGGGCGCGCGACGGCTTTCTCGGATTCACCGTGTCAGAGCGTCGCGACGCGCCGCTGCGGCCGTTCGACGCCGAGCCGGTTGATGCGCGCCTCGGCGTCGCCCGCGACGTCGTCCGGCTAAGAACCGCGCTGCGGAATGAAAGCCGCGACGCGTTGTTGAACGACCGGGTCGGCGCTTTCCTCAGACGCCGCCCGGAATGCCGCGCGGCCGTGAAGCGCGTGCAGATTTGCGCGAAATATCCCTATGGCGAGTTGCGGGAGAATGTCCTGCAGGGCGACATGGCGCCGAGCGACCTGTTGCGCTTCACCCTGGCTTTCCTGGGGGCCGATCATATTAGGGCGGAGAATGAGGATGTGGTGTTGAGTTCGCTCTATCAGGGCGCGCCGACCGCGTCAGAGATCGCGGCGGTCGACCCGGACGCCTGGGCCTTTTCCGCCGGCGTAACGGCGGCGGCTTAGCGCGATGCCACGCCTGGACAGAGACAATGAGAAGAACAAAGACGTGTAGGTATGGACGCATCGCTTAGCACTCAGACGCCCGCCATCAACCGTTCTGTGGCGGAAATCCGCAACTTGATCACCCGCGCCGGCCGGCGCGCCGACCTGCCAAGCGGCGAGGAAGACGAGGCGGCCAGGGCGGTCGAATGGCTTGAGAAGCGCGGCTATCCCGGCCTGTCGCTGGCTGTGGACGCGCTGTTCGACGAAGGACGCGGCGGCGCGCCGGGTCGGAGCGTTGAAGCCGACGGGCACGCGTTGCTGCAGGGCCCCGGCATCTTCGAAGAACTGTTGGAGGCGCAAGACCGGCGACCCGGCGCGCCCAGCGCCTGGACCGGCGTGCTGTTCGGACCGATTGCGCTGATCCCTTTCGCCGCCGAGATCTCCCTGCGCCGGCTGGCGATCCATGTTCGATGGGACGCCGATGACGGGCGCGGGCAATCCTTGGCGCTCTGCGCCAGCGGGTCTGTTCGGCTGCGTTATGCGCAAACGGAAGCGCTGATCACCGGCGCGCCCGCGCGCATCTCGATCATGGCCAGCGATGCGCCGATCGCCGTCCAGGGCTTCGCCGCCGCCAACCATGTGGTCGACGCCTGGGAGTTGGACAAGCGCGCCGACCATGCGGTGCAGAATGGCGTCACGGTGTCCGAACGCGCCTGGTCGCGGCTCGATAATTTCGCCTCGGGCTATCTGTTCGACACGAGAGAGCGGGCGGCCGGAGACTGACTCTCCCGCACGGGCGGTCTCGAGACCCGCCGAAAACCGCGCGATTACGCGGCCTGGCCCGCATGGCGCGATAAGAAATGGACAATCCGTGCGCAGGCCTCCGCCAACACGGCGTCGGGCTGACACAAGGAAATCCGCACCCGGTCTTGCAGAACCGGGCCGAACGCCCCGCCCGGCAACACCGAAACCCCTGCCTCGTTCAGCAGCGCCCAGGAGAAACTCTCGCCCGACCAGCTAGTCTCGGAAGTATCGGCCAGGGCGAAAATGCCGGCTTCCGGCTTGAGGGCGCGCAGGCCCGGCGCCGAGGCGAGCCCCTCGACCAACAGATCGCGCCGACGGCGATACGCCTCTTTCATACACGCGGTGTCGGCGCCGTCGCCGGTCAGCGCCGCCTCTGCACCAGCCTGCAGAAACGCCGACCCGCCATACTGGATATTGTTCAGAAGGTTCCGCGCATGACCCGCGAACGCCGCCGGGCCGACCGCCCAGCCGATCCGCCAACCGCTCATTGCATGAGATTTGGAAAGGCTGCGGATCACCACGCAGCGATCGCCGACGCCCGGCGCCCGCCGCGGCGAATAGAACGACCGCTCAAAACACAGATCGGCGTAAACTTCATCCGAGATCAGCCAGAGGTCATGCGCGACGCACAGCGCGGCCAGACGCTCGACCGCCGCGCGATTCGCGATTGCGCCGCTCGGATTATGCGGCGAATTCAGCAAAATCGCCCGCGTCTTCGGCGTAATCGCCGCGGCGACGGCGTCCGGGTCGAGTGCAAAACCGCGATCGGCGTCCAGCGGCGCCAGGATCGGCGTTCCGCCGGCCGCCCGCACGACTCCTTCGAACATGACATAGGGCGGACTGAGCAGGATCACCGCGTCGTCGGGGTCGAGCAGACAGCGCATCGTCATATAGAGCGCGTTCTGGGCGCCGGCAGTGACGGTGACTTCATCCGGGCTGATTTCCAATCCCAGCCGCTTGGATTCCGTCTGCGCGATCGCCTTGCGCAGGCCTGCGACCCCGCCCGCGGCTGAATATTTCGTTTGGCCCGACCGCAACGCGTCCACCGCAGCGTCGGCGATCGGCGGCGGAGTCGTGAAGTCCGGATCGCCCACACTGAGGATAATCACGTCCTCTCCGCGCCGATGGCGCGCCATAGCCTCGCTATGCACGGCCCAGGCCGTCGACCCGGACGCCGCGAGATCCTGCAAAAAAGACGCATATCGCATCGCCGAACCCGCCTCCTAGCGGGGATTGGTCGCGCCAGCGAAGGACAGCCTTTGCTTGCCGCCGCCGGCTGATCTACCATAACGCTTCGATTCGATCCGCCGAGGGAAATTCTTACCTGTGTCTTGGCCGCCAGAGCGACCCGCCATGACAAGCGACGACCGGCTCGATCCCTCGGTGTGTCGGGTGTTGATTGTCGACGATATCGCCGTCAATCGAACGATCTTGGAACAATTGCTGCGTGGGGCCAAGGCGCAAGCGTTAAGCGCGCCCGGCGCCGAGGAGGCTTTCGAAATCCTGAAATCCGAACCGATCGACGTCGTTCTGATGGATCTGCGCATGCCGCAGATCGACGGTGTCGAGGCGGCGCGCCGGATCCGCCGGGACAAATTCGGCGGCCGCGGCGACGTCCCGATCGTCGCCGTTTCGGCCGATATCACGCCTCGACAGCGCGAAGAATGCCGATCGGTTGGGATCAACGCCTTCCTGGCGAAACCGGTCATGCGCGAAGACCTGATTCGAATCCTGGGCGACGCCACCGGTCGCGCGCTCGAGACGACGGCCCTGGACTCCGGCGTGGCGCAGAAAAAACCCGATGAGGCGGCCCCCACGGGCGATCTGGTTTTTGATCACAAGATCATCGAATCGATCCGCGGCGCGGCGCCGCCGGATCGCTTGATCGAATTGCTGTCGACCTTTCGGCCCACCGCGGGGGGCCTAGCCGGCGCTATCGCCGCGGCGCTTGAAGACGACGACAGGCCGAAAATCCGAGCCCAAGCCCACGCGTTGAAAGGAACCGCCGCATCGGTCGGCCTCAGCAAGATGGCGGCTTGCGCACAGGCGCTTCAAGTCGCCTGTGACGAAGGGGATGACGAGAAACTGGTCGAAGCGGCTGAAGCCCTACCGTCGATCTATCGCGAGTCCGTCCGCGCCATCGACGGCGCGATTGACAAATTGAAGCGTGGCTGACGCGGCCTGCGGTCTTGGCGCTGGCCGGGCGCTGGCCGGGCGCTGGCCGGGCGCTGGCCGGGATGAGTTGGCGGGGATGTGCTGACGGGAATCTATTGGCCGATCAGGGCGCCCAGGAGATATCCGGCCCAACCGGCGTCACCCCTGTCGGGTTCCTATTCGCGCTCTTGGAATGATAGCCCCGGCGATAAATGTCGAAATGGACCGTGTCGGCCACGCCGGGCAGCGCATAGAGCCTCTTCGCATAGGGCCAGAGATGCGGATAATCGATCAACCGCCGCTTGTTGCACTTGAAAGCGGAGTAATAAGCGACGTCGAACCGCGCCAGGGTCGGAAAAAGGCGCAGATCGGCCTCCGACAACGCATCGCCGGCAAGATACGCGGTTTCGGCCAGTTGGGCGTCCAGCGCGTCCAGAGTCTCGAACACCTCGGCGGCCGCGACGTCATACGCCGCCTGCGAGGACGCGAACCCGGCGCGGTAAACGCCGTTATTCAGCGTCCGATAGATCCGGTCGTTCCAGGCGTCGATGGCGTCGCGCCGATCTTCCGGATAGAGCTCGGGGCCGGCCGGGGCGATGGCGGCGAAGGCCGTATTGAACATGCGCACGATGTCGGCGGATTCGTTGCTGACGATCCGGCCCATCCGCTTGTCCCATAAGACCGGCACGGTAACGCGGCCAGTATAGGCCTTGCCGTCGCCGCGCCCGCTCCTTGTGTAGATTTGATGGATCGCGTCGGCGCCGAACAGCCTGTCGACATACCCGTTCGCCAGATCGAAGACCCAGCCCTGATCCGTGCGTTTCGGGGCCGCGACCGAGATTGAAATCAACCCTTCCAGATTCTTCACCAGGCGCGCCAACAGCGCGCGATGCGCCCAGGGGCAATTCCAGGCGACATAGAGATGGTATCGATCGGACTCGGCCGCGAAGCCGGCGTCGCCGGTCGGCCCGGCGGCCCCGTCGGGCGTGATCCAATGGCGATAGGAACTGACCGCCCGGCGCCATTCGCCATCCGGATCGGCCTCAATTCCGTCATCGGCGCGCCACACGCCGTCGATCATCACACCCATCGCCGCATCCACCGAATTCCCGATAGTGATCCGTCGGAGCGCTCTCGCCCCGCGCGATTGATCTGGTTCGCGCGCTCGGATTTGCAAATTCGCGCGTCGACGCCCCCAGCCGATAGGCGCGCCCCTCGGACTGCAACATGCAAGCCGCCGGCGCGGCCCGAATACAGAGCAACCGGTCCGGCCGGTTGGGAGCAGTTGGCCAGAACCAGCCGGCGCAGGCGACGCCGTCAAAACACGGGTCCAAGAGCATTTCAGTATTGCGAATGCGTCGCAATTGCATAAAATTGAAGAATCGCTTTCTGGGGGACAGCACCATGCCGAACATGACAACCCGTTTGCCATTGTCGCACGGATCCTCGCCGAGTTTCCGCCGCAAAAGATCTTCCGCAACCGGGCCGGCCCCGCTTCTCATTCAAAGTTTCCGCTATTGGCTGGCCGCGATCCGCAATCGGTGTTGGCGCAGCGGCCGTTTGGCGGAGGAAATCCTGCGGGATCGCTATGGCGCGCGGCCCGCCAGAGCGATCCTGAGAGCCCAGCACGATCTTTTCTTTTTTCTGCTGCGCCACGCGCGCGGGCGGTTCGCCTGTCACCTGGCCGGGTGTCGGAGCATGACCGAGGATGAGGCGCGACTGTGCGCCCTCCTGAGCCAAGCGACCGACGAACCGGGACTGGCTGCATTTGGACTAGCCTCGGACTTGGTCGGTCCCGGCCACGCCGTCGCGCTGATCGGGCGGGCGAGCCGCCTGGCCGAGCTTCTAACCGACCGACCGCTTCCCACCGCGACGCCCAACTGGCAAAATCACGCCGCATTGAGACAAGCGATCCCAAGGCTGGCCATGCCTCATGCGCCCGCCAATGACGACTGAGACGGCGCCCCCATCCCGCGCCGCAGGAAGGAACCCATGGGTGATTTCGCGGAGGCGCTGACAGCAGCCTTGCGATTGATCGTGACTCTCGACGCAGGTCTGGTCGAGATTATCGCCTTGTCGCTTCAGGTCACCGTGACTGCGGTCGTGATCGCCTGTTTGATCGGCGTGCCCTTGGGCGGTTTCCTGGCGATCGGTCGGGCCCCGGGGCGCCGCGCGTTGATCGTGTTGGTCAACGCATTCATGGGCTTGCCGCCGGTCGTCGTTGGCCTGGCGGTCTATCTGCTCCTGTCGGCGTCAGGACCGTTCGGCGTGCTCGATCTGCTCTATACGCCGACAGCGATGATCATCGCCCAGACCATCATCGTCACCCCGATCATCGCAGCGCTGACCCGGCAAGCGCTGGCGGATATGAGCCTGGAATATGACGAGCTGCTGCGGTCGATGCGCGCCTCGCGGCTTCAGATCGCCGCCACGCTGCTCTGGGACGCGAGGCCGTCGCTGGCGACCGCCGCCCTGGCCGGGTTGGGCCGCGCCCTGGCCGAAGTCGGGGCCGTGATGATCGTCGGCGGCAACATCAACCACGCGACCCGAACCATGACGACAGCGATTGCGTTGGAGACCTCACGCGGCGCGCTCTCGATGGCGATGGCCTTGGGCCTGATCCTGATCAGCCTCACCATCGCCATCAACGCCGGTCTGTTGAGCCTGCGCGGCGCGCTGGGGCGGGGCGTCGTCGCATGAGTGCAGACGCGCCGGCGCCCCACGATCCGATCCGCCGCCTGCACGTTATCAATGGGCCGGCCAGGGGCGATCCGGCTGTCTCGATTCAGGGACTGGTCCATCGCCAAGACGGCGCGTCGATCCTGAACGGCGTCGATCTCGATCTGCCCCGCACCGGGATGACAGTCATTCTCGGCCCGAACGGCGCCGGCAAGTCCGTGCTCTTGCGCAGCATCATCGGGCTCTTGGCCGCGCGTTCCGGTATGATCCGAACGGCGCCGGATATCGAGGGCCGTATGGCGCTGGTCTTTCAGAAGCCGGTCCTGCTGCGCCGGTCAGTAAAAGGCAACCTGATCCACGCGCTGAAGATCCATGGGCTTGACCGCGCCCGTCGCGCCGAACGGGTTGCGGCGTTGCTGCGTCTCGGCGGGTTGGCGGCCCTAGCGGACCGGCCGGCCCGCGCGCTGTCCGGCGGCGAGCAACAGCGTCTGGCGATGGTCCGGGCGCTGGCCGGCGATCCGCGTCTTCTGCTGTTGGACGAGCCGACCGCCAGCCTGGACCCGCGCGCCACCCGAGAAATCGAGGCCTTGATTCAAGGCGCCGCGCAGGACGGGGTGAAGCCGGTTTTGGTCACCCATAGCGCCGCTCAGGCCCAGCGTCTGGCCGATGATGTGGTCTTCCTGCATCAAGGCCGGGTGTTGGAACACCGGCCGGCGGCGCAGTTCTTCGACCGGCCGGAAACGCCGGAAGCCGTCGCCTATCTCAGCGGCGATCTGTTGCTATGAAAAGCGCCGCGCGCCGCGCCGCCGCGTACGCGCTCGGCCTCGCCCTATGCGCCGCATCGGCGGCGCGGGCGGAAGAGCGAGGCGTCCTATTACAGTCGACGACCTCGACGCAGAATTCCGGGCTGTATGAGGCGATCCTGCCGATCTTCACCGATACGACCGGAATTCCCGTCCGGGTCGTGGCGGTCGGCACCGGCCAGGCGCTGAAGAACGCTGCGAACTGCGACGCGGATGTGGTGCTGGTGCATGCGGAACAGGCGGAGCGCGACTTCGTGGCGGCGGGCTACGGGCTGGCGCGCCATCCGGTGATGGCCAACGACTTCGTCCTGATCGGACCGCGATCCGACCCCGCCTCGGTCGGTGCGGCGCCCGACCTGAACACCGCCCTGAGCCGCTTGGCCGAGGGCGCAGCCCCGTTCGTCTCACGCGGCGACGACAGCGGCACGCATAAGAAAGAGCGCGCCCTATGGACCCGGATCGGCGTCATGCCGGATCCGCGCGGCGGCTGGTATCGAGAGGTCGGAGCCGGCATGGGCGCGGCGCTGAACATCGCCGTCGGCATGCGCGGCTATATTCTGAGCGACCGATCGACCTGGATATCCTTCGGGAACAAGGCGGATCATACGATCCTGTACGACGGCGACCCGGCCTTGTTGAACGAATATGGCGTGATCCAGGTCTCGCCGGCGCACTGCCCGTCGGTCAATGCGCAGGGCGCCGCCGAATTCATCGCCTGGCTTTTGTCGCCGGCGGGACAGGCCGCCATCGAGGACTTTCGGGTCGCGGGACAGCCTCTATTCATGGGCGCGGCGCGTTAAGCCGGCGTCTTACTCCGCCGCCTGCCTATCCGCTTGATCGTCGACCTGATTGTCGCGGCGGATGCGTTTCAGGAATTCCGACGATTCATGCTGCAGAATGTCGCCGGACTTGGAGAGCTGGTCCGCCGCCGAGGCGACCTGGCTGACCGCGCTGCCGGTCGAGGCCGCCAGGTCCGCCATCGCTTGGGTCTCGTTCTTGACCTGCTCCATGCGGTTGGACGAGGCTTCCATCGAGCCGGCGATCTGCTGCGTCGTCGCGCTCTGCTCCTCCGCGGCGGCGGCGATGGCCTGCACCGTCTCGCGCACGGAATTGGTGGCGTCGGCGATGGTCCGCACCGCGCCGGTCGTCGCCTGGATCTCGTTCAACATGCTGGCGATCTGGCCGCCGATCTCGTCGGTCGCTTTCTGGGTCTGGGTGGCCAGCGCCTTGACCTCGTTGGCCACGACGGCGAAGCCCTTGCCGTGATCGCCGGCGCGCGCCGCCTCGATCGTCGCATTCAAGGCGAGCAGGTTGGTCTGTTCGGCGATATCGGAGATCAGGGCCACCACCTCGCGGATGGCGGCGGAGCGTTCGTTGAGCTGCGCCACCTGTCGCGCAGCGTCTTCGGCGCGGTCACTGGCGTCGCTGGTCTGCGCCGCGGCGCTGGCGACCTGACCGGCCACTTCCTGGATCGCCTTATCGAGTTCCTGCGCGGCGTTGGCCACCATCTGAATCTCGCCCGCCGTGACCGAAGCCTCTTCATGAACCGAGGCGCCGCGCGTCGCCGTATCCTTGGCGGCGGACTGAACCTGCGAGGCGTTCGACGCCAATTCGCTGGCGCTGCCGGCGAGGTTGGAGGCGACGCCGCCCACCGCGGTCTCGAAGGAATCGGCGACGCCGAGCAGGGTTTTGCGCTGTTCCGCTTCGACTTCCAGCCGATAGGCCTCCTGTTCCTTTTTGTACTTCTCGTTTTGGCGGGATTCTTGTTTGAAGTGATAGACGGATTTGGTCATCCGGCCGATCTCGTCATCGCTCTTGGGTTCGGGCACGAAGACTTCCAAATTGCCGGACGCCAGTTCGTCCATGACATCGACGACGGCCTCGACCGGCTTGGAAATCCGGTAGACCGCCAGCCAATAGCCGACGCCCCAGGCGATCAGCGCCGCCAGGATCATGCCAAAGGAAATGCTGACGGACACATAGATCGAATTCAGATCCCGGTCGATTTCCTCGTTGATGAAGGCGCGCGTCTCGGCGCTGGCGGCCAGCACGGCCCCGATGCTCTTGGTCGCCGCATCGAACCATTCCTGGCCGCTGACCGGATAAGGCTCGCCGGCGGCGCTGGCAGCCATGATCCGGGCGCGCAGCGGCACGATCTCGTCAAAATAGGTCCGTTCGGCGATATCGATCTTCTCCGCCACATTGGCCGGCATGTCGCCTTTGACGATCTCGATGCTGCTGATGGCCGATCCGATGAAGCCGCTGAATTGGTCGATCAAAGATGACACCTGAGGCGTCATCGGTTGGCCTGAGGAGATAACGCCCGCCAGCCGGCCGCGCTCCCGACCCGCATATTCCGCCCAGAGCCAGGCGTGGTCCCGAAGCCGCACGGCCTCGATCGCCAATTTCGGCAGACCGCCGATCAGTTTGACCTCCTCGCGTTCGCGCAGCTTGGCGGAACTCATGATCAAATCGGTGATGGCGGGAAACCAATCCGCGCGCAGACCTGGATCGCCGTCCAGAGACCCTACTGCGAAGACCGCGTCGACACGCTCTCGTATCGCTTTCACCGCTTCATGCGCCGCCAGAGTCGCTCTGATTTCTTCATCGACACCGACATCGGCGCCGATCGCCTCGATTTCGGCGATCGCCGCGGTCAGGTTACCGTCGGCCAGTTCGCGCCGCGCCAAGATCGTCTCCAACTGCTTCGGCGTCGGGGCGCCGCCGCCGCCCAGAACCCCGGCGGTGGTCCCGCGCTCCACGGCCCAGGAGCCGGCCGCCACCACAAGCTTGTCCGCCGCCGCGTTGATCTGTTGCGCCAGCAGTTCGTCCTGCATGAGCCTGATTTTCGAATAGGAATCGATCGACGCAAGGGCGACCAGCAGGACGCTGAGAACACCGATCAAGCCGGTGATTTTCTGACGCAGGTTCAAACGCATCGCGCAACCTCTATCGATTATTAGAGTTCCTTGATTTATTAACATAGCTAGACCAAGAGCGCCCTGGCGCGCAATGCAAAATTGTCCGGTCTCCCGGCGCTTCAGGCCGCATCGTCGTAACGAACATGATCGCTCGAGAGCCTAACGGCGTGACGCGCAGTCGCCATTCAGAGCGCGGTTTCCGAACGGATCGAGACAACGAGCACCGTCGTCAGGCGCTTGCCGAATAACCCCGCACTTCGCTATGGTAAGCGTCGATGTTGGTTTCATGTTCGGTTCCTGCTTTGAAAAGCGGGCCGGGCGTGGCGCCAATCGACCGGGCGGCGCCGATCGCCGCGCGCGATTACCGATTGGGTTAAATCAGGGAGTTTGGAATGCTTTTGACCAGAAGAACCATGGGAGTCGCCCTCGCAGCCGCCACCGCGGCCGCCGTCGCCGGCGGCCCTGTGCAGGCGCAGGACGCCAAGAACTTCATCCTGGCGACGGCGTCGACGGGCGGCACCTATTATCCGGTGGGCGTCGCGATCGCGACCCTGACCAAGGTGAAGCTGCAGCCGCGTCAGAAGATCGGGATGTCGGCGATCAACTCCGCCGGCTCCGGCGAGAATGTCCGCCTGCTGCGCGAGGGCGAAGCCCAATTCGCCATTCTGCAAGGCCTGTTCGGGTATTACGCCAGAACCGGCACCGGCCCGGTCAGCGCCGACGGTCCGCAGACGGAACTGCGCTCGATCAGCATGCTCTGGCCGAATGTCGAACAGTATGTGATCGCCGCCGATAAGGTGAAATCCGGCACGTTCAGCGATCTGGCGACTCTGAAGGGCGAGACGATGGCGCTGGGCCGCCAGAATTCCGGCACGATCGGGTCGAACGCGACGCTGATCTCCGCCGGATTGGGCCTGGATATCGACAGTGATTTCGACCTGCTCTATGCGGGCTATGGACCGTCCGCGGAGGCCGTACAGAACGGCCAGGCGGTCGGCATCGGCGCGCCCGCCGGGCCGCCGACCGGCGCCCTGACCCGTCTCTTCGCCGCGGCGGGCGACAGCGTGCGCTTCCTCTCCTTCACCGAAGAAGAAGCGGCGGCGGCCGATGGCGGCAAAGGTCTTTGGACGCCCTACACGATCCCGGCCGGCACCTATCCGGGCCAGACTGAGGATGTCCAGACCATCGCCCAGCCGAACTTCCTGGCGACCACGGCCGATGTCGACGAAGAATCGGTCTATCTGATCACCAAGACCATGTATGAGAACCTGCCTTTCCTGCAGGCGATCCACAAAGCGACCAACGCGATGAGCTTGGACGCGGCGATTACCGGTCTGCCGGTGCCGCTGCATCCGGGCGCCGCGCGTTATTATAAGGAAGTCGGCCTGACGATCCCCGACAACCTGATGGCGCAATAGGCCAAACGGCGCGATAGACGCCGTCATCGAGAGCCCGGGAACGCGCCGCGTTCCCGGGTTTCTTCTTGCGGCCGTCGCCCTATGTCAGTTCACCAGAAAGTCCGCACACGCGCGGCGTCCCCCCAAGACGCGTCGAGCCGCTGAGCCGCAGAGCCGCCATTATGACCGATACGACCAGCCAACCCGGGAAAACCGCCCAGGACGAAGCCACGCCGGAAAGCGCGTCCGAGGCCCTGACCGCCGCCATGGGACGGGAGCGCGGACCGATCGGCTGGGCGGTCATGATCTTGGCCATCGGACTGTCACTCGGCCATATCTGGATGAACATCATGGCGCCGTTCTCCACGCTCTGGCAGAACGCGATCCATTTCGCAGGATTTGTCTTGCTGTGCGCCCTGCTGCACCCGGCCGCTGGCAAGACGTTCGCTCGGCGCGGCCCGCTCCGTTGGCTCGATATCGCCTTTGGGTTCGCGGCGGCGGCGGCGGTGTTGTTCCTGGCGGCGGCGGAGAATGACATCTACGACCGCGGCGTGCGCTTGAGCGCGCTGGACTGGATCGCGGGCGGGGTCGCGATCATCGCAGCGATCGAATTCACGCGGCGGACGACCGGCTGGATTATCCCTGTCCTGATCGTCACGGCGCTCAGCTATATCGCCTTCTGGGGCGCGCATATCGAGGGGATATTCGCCTTTCGCGGCCTGTCGCTGGAAACCCTGATGTTCCGCTCGATCTATGGCGACGATGCGTTGTTGGGATCGATCGCCCGCATCTCCTCGACCTTTGTTTTCATGTTCATTATTTTCGGCGCCTTCCTGCTGAAGTCCGGGGCCGGGGATTTCATTGTCGATTTCTCGCGCGTCGTCGCCGGCCGTTTCATCGGCGGCCCCGGCTTCGTCGCGGTAATGGCGAGCGGCCTGACCGGCACGATCTCGGGCTCGGCGGTCGCCAACACCGCCTCGACCGGCGTGATCACGATCCCGATGATGAAACGGGTCGGCTTCAAGCCACATTTCGCCGGCGGCGTCGAAGCGGCCTCTTCGACGGGCGGCCAGTTGATGCCGCCGATCATGGGAGCCGGCGCCTTCGTCATGGCGGCGACGACCCAGATCCCCTACACCCATATCATCGCCATGGCGGCGCTGCCCGCGTTGCTCTATTTCGCGACTGTCGCCTTCTTCGTGCGCATCGAGGCGAAACGCAGCAACGCGACCACGACCAGCCCCGAAGACACGCCCGACCTGAAGGCGGTGCTGCGGCGCGGCGGCCCTTCCTTCTTCATCCCGATCGGCCTTTTGGTGACCTTGCTGGTGACCGGCTACACGCCGACCTATGCGGCCGGCTACGCGATCGCCGCCTGTATCGTCGCCTCCTGGCTGACGCCGCACCGGATGGGGGTGAAGGAAATCCTCGAAGCGCTCGAGCTCGGCGCGCGAAACATGGTCACGACCGCCGTGCTGCTCTGCGCGGTCGGCCTGATCGTCAATGTCATCGCGACGGCGGGGATCGGCAACACCTTCTCGCTGATGATCTCGAATTGGGCAGACGGCAATCTGATGATCGCCTTCGTGCTGGTCGCCCTGGCCTCGCTGGTGCTCGGCATGGGGCTGCCGGTGACCGCCGCCTATATCGTCCTGGGCACGCTCAGCGCCCCCAGCCTGTATCAGCTGATCCTGCAATCGCAGATGGTCGAGATCATCGCCGCCGGCGCCCTGCCGGAGACGGCGCAGGCGATCTTCATGATCGCGGTTCCGGAGCGGTTGGCCGAACTGGCCGGGCCGATGCCGCCCGAGACTGCGCAGGAAATCGTCCAGGCCCTGCCGCTGGAAACGCTCGGCCTGCTCTATGACCAGCTCTTCAGCCCGGAAATCCTGATGGAGGCGCTGCTCTCGGCGCATATGATCATCTATTGGCTAAGCCAGGATTCGAACGTCACGCCGCCCGTCGCGCTCGCCTCCTTCACCGCCGCCGCGATCGCCAAGGCCCCGGCGATGAAGACCGGCGTCGCCAGCTGGAAGATCGCCAAGGGCCTCTATTTCGTGCCGCTGCTCTTCGCCTACACGCCGTTGCTCGGCGGCGACTGGCCGGTGATGATCGAGATATTCGCCTTTGCGATTTTCGGCCTCTGGGCGCTGGGCGCCGGCATTCAGGGCCATTGGGAGAATAAGCTGAACCCGGTGATGCGTATCGCCGTCTTCGCCGTCGGCGCGGCCCTGCTCTGGCCCCTGGGCACGCTCTATCACGCCATCGCCCTCGCCGCCTTCTTCGTCCTCTTCGCGATCAATATCGGCTTCGGCCGGAAATCGGCGGCGGCAGGCGCGGCGGGTTAAGCCCTATGGCCTCTCGCGGCGCCCCTTAGCCCCTATCGACGCGCGTCAGCAAGACGCCGCCAAGCGCTATCAGCGCGCAGCCGGCCAGTGCGACAGCGGTCGGCCTCTCATCGAACGCCAACAAACCAAGCGCCGTCGCAAACACGATCCAGGAATAATCGACCGGCGCGACAATCGACAGCGGCGCCAGTCGGTAGCCGACGATGGTGCAATATTGGGCGCCGATCGCGACCGGCCCTAAGAAAATGCAGGCGGCGATCGTACCGCCATCAACAGATTCCCATGTCAGGAAGGCGGGCCCCGCCATCAGGACCGCGCCGAAGAAGCAAACATGGAGCATGATGGTTAGCGCCTCGTCTCGTTGGCCGAGGACACGGATCAACAGGCCTTCGATCGCGAGAAGCGCGGCGCTGACCAAAGCCGCCAAAGCCGGAACGCCATAGGCGGCGCCCTGGAAGGCGCCCTTCCCAACCATGACGACCGCAGCGCCCGCGAGCGATACCGCGGCCGCAAGCCAATGAATCCGCGTCACATGCTCTTTCAGAACGACAAAGCCGAGAAGGACCGCCAGCACCCCATAGAGCATGCCGATCGCCGTCGCGTCGACGATCGGCATATGAGCATACGACCAGGTGATCGCGACGGCGCCGCCCGCGCCGCAAACCGCGCGCAGGAAATGGCTGAAGGGCCGTTGGCTCTTATGCGCGCGCACACCGCCCCGAGACGCCGCTAAGAGCAGAGCCGTCGCGAGAGCGCCGATATAGCGCAGGAAGGTGATCTGTAGCGCGCCGATCCCGCCATCGGCGAGCTTGGCGGCCGCAAAGATCCCCGTCCAGAGCGCAGTGCTGAGAAGAACCCAGAGGATCGCGGGCAGGTGTTGCATGGCGCTCCCACATCCAAACTGATTGAGAAATGTGCTTCATGCTGGCCCTACTAATCGTTTAAGAACAAACTGGTATTTCTGTACTTGCATTAGGAATTTTGATGCAAAGAGCTCGAAACGCATCCTTGAACGCCTTGCGCGTGTTCGCGATGGCGGCGGAGTGCGGCAGCCACAAAAAGGCGGCCGCTCGGCTTGGTGTGACGCCTGGCGCGGTGAGCCATCAGGTTCGGTCACTGGAAACCGCGATTGGCGCGCCGCTCTTTCTGCGCTCGAATAACAGCCTTCGCCTCACGGAGGTTGGCGAAACGCTGTTCACAGAAGCGGCGCCGGCGCTGACCGCTCTGGAGCGGGCGGTCAAGAACGCCGCAACCGGCGTTGGAGAATTGTCCATCCAAGCGCCACTCACATTCGCCATACGCTGGCTGATTCCCCGCCTCGACGCATTCCAAGCGATCGATCCAAGCGCCAGGGTCCGGATCGAGACGGTTAAGAGCCTTGAAACGGCGCGCCCGGACAGCACCGATATCTCGATCGCCTATCACCCGATCGGCGCCGCGCCGTCGGGCCTTGAACCGTTTCTGGAGGATCGGTGCCGGCCCTATCTCTCGCCGGGCTTGTTGGCGAAGATCGACAGGTCGCAGGGCAGGCCATCTGTTCCAGCGCTTCAATCAACCGCCGGAAACTGGGACTGGCGCCGTTGGCTAGCGCTTGCCGGGTCCTCGCCGTTTGAGGTGACCTATGTCGGTTCCTTCGATTTCGACGACGCCGCGCTACGCGCCGCAATCGCCGGCTTCGGGATGGTGCTGTCGCCCGCTTTCATGATTCAGGACGACCTCGACGCCAAGCGACTCTGCCCCTATCCGGACGCGCCCGAAGCGCTCCTCGGCCTTTACACTCTGGAGCGGCGGGGGCCGCCGTCTCGTCAGACGGATCGGGTCCTGGAATGGCTTAGGGCGCTTGGCGCGGACCTGAGATGAGGAACGCCTTCAGTTGCGCGTCTGCGGCTCAGTCTCCCAGCTCAATCCCCTGGCTCAGTCTCCCAGTTCAGTCCCCTTGCGCGACGCCTTTCTGTAGGGCGCGGGCGCGGCGGCGGCGGTAGGCGGGGAGGAAGATCAGCGTGGCGCCGATCACCAACAGGGCGAGCGTCATCGGGCGTTCGACCATGAAGGAAATCCCGTCGGTCAGGTTCACCGCACGGGCGAAATTATTCTCCAGCATGCCACCCAGAATGAAGCCGATCAGCAACGGCGCCAGCGGGTAATCGGCGAAGCGCAAGACGGTCGCGAACACGCCCAGCCCGACCAGGATCAGCAGTTCGGTGGCGTTGTTCTGGCCGATATAGGCCCCGATCATGGTGAAGAACAGGATGAAGGGGATCAGGTAATTGCGCGGGATCGTCAGCAGTTTCGCGATATAGGGAATCAGCGGCAAGTTCAGGATCAGCAGCACGACATTGCCGATATACATCGAGATGATTACGGCCCAGAAGATCGACGGATTGTCGATCATCAGCCGCGGCCCGGGCTGAACATTGAGCGCGATCAAGGCCCCCAGCAGGATTGCGGTCGTGCCCGATCCTGGAATCCCCAATGTCAGCAATGGCACGAAGGACCCGGTGCAGGCGGCGTTGTTCGCCGTCTCCGGCGCCGCCAATCCTTTGACAGAGCCTTTGCCGAACGCGTCCTGATCCGCGCCTTTGGCGATGTTGCGCTCGACCGCATAGCCCAGGAAAGAAGCGATGGTCGCGCCCGCCCCCGGCATCACGCCGATCAGGAAGCCCTGGATCGACTGCCGGCCGACGACCGGGGCCATCGCCTTCGCCTCGTCTTTGGTAATGCGCAGGTTCTTGATCGCGCCGCTGTCCTTGGTAGCGCCTCGTTTGGGGTCAAGCACCAGATAGAGCGCCTCTGGCAAGGCGAAAAGCGCCATCGCCAGCGTGATGAAGCTGAAGCCCGTTTGCAGGTCCAACAGCCCCATGGTGAAGCGCGGCGCATTGAAAAGGGCGGACTCGCCGACCGTCGCCATGATCAGGCCGACCACCGTCATCATCAGCGCCTTGATCACCTTGCCGGTGCCGGCGAAGGCGGCGATCGCCGACAGGCCGACGACCATCAGGGCGAAATACTCCGCCGAGTGGAACAGCAGCGCGACCGACGACAAGGCAGGCGCGAAGCCCATCAACAGGATGGCGCCCACCGTACCGCCGCAGAAAGAGGCGATGGCGGCGATGGTCAGCGCCTTGCCGGCCTTGCCCTGGCGCGCCATCGGATAGCCGTCGAACGAGGTCGCAACCGTGCCCGCGACTCCCGGCGCGTTGATCAGGATCGATGAGGTGGAGCCGCCGAAAATCGCGCCGTAATAGACGCCGGCCAGCAGAATCAGGGCGGCGGACGGGTCGCCGATCTTGATCGCCACCGGGATCATGATGGCGATGATCGACATCGGCCCCAGCCCCGGCAGCATGCCGATGAAGGTGCCCAACAGGCAGCCGGCGACGACCATCAACAGGTTCTGAAGAGAGAGCGCCGTCAGGACGCCGGCCATGATCCCTTCGAGCATCGCCCCGCCCCTAGGTCAGGAACGCCGGCAAGGGGCGCAGATAGATGCCCAACGCCACCTGCACCAGATACCAGACCAGACCGGCGCCCAGAAGCGCGGCGGGGATCATGATATGCAGCTTCCGCTCACCCAGGATCCAGCCGGTCCCGACCAGGAACAGCACCGTGGCGCCGACGAACCCGACCGGCCGCAACGCCAGCGCATAGAGCGTCATCGCCGCGATCAGCGCCAAGGCCTGGCCAAGTTTGTATTCCTTGAACTTGGCGAAGTCGATCGAGCCCAACACAACGCCGTCCGCATCCGGCTTCGGCTTGGGGCTGATCAGGATCAGAAAGGACAGGATCACGCCGATCACCCCCAGCGCAATCGGCAATGTGTTCGGCAGGAAGGGCAGGTTCCGCTCGAACGGCAGCAAACGGTAGGTGAAGGCCGCGTAGCTATAGACCAGGCAGCCGACCATGAAGAAGGCCGCGATCCATTTGTCGAGCGCCATCGTCTTTCCCCCTGCGACCGTTTCGAGGCAACCGTCAGCTGAAACGAAAACCGGCCGAAACCTTCAGGTTCCGGCCGGCGTCTCGAGGCGTCCTAGAGGAAGCCCAGCTTCTTCATCAAATCACCGATTTCCTGTTCCTGCTTGACCAGGAAGGCTTCGAAATCGGGGCCGGAATTATGGATGTTCACCCAGCCGTTTCGGGCCCGCACCTCTTCCCATTCCGGCGTGTCATACATCGCCGCCAAGGTCGCGCGATAGGCCTCCGCCTTCTCTTCCGGCAGGCCCGGGGCGGCGAAGAAGCCGCGCCAATTGACGAACTCAGTGTCGACGCCCTGCTCTTTCAAGGTCATCGCGTCCGGATAGGCCGACACCCGATCGGCCGAGGTGACGCCGATGATCTTGACCTCGCCGGCCTGGGCCATGCCGACCGCTTCCGAGAAGCCGGTCGAAAGCGCTTTGATCTCGCCCGAGAGCAGGGCCGCCATCGCCTTGCCGCCCGCGTCATAGGGGATATATTTCACCGCCGTCGGGTCTTCGCCCGCCGCCTGCATCGCCATCGCCGCGACCAGATGGTCCATGCCGCCCGGCACCGACCCGCCGCCGATGGCGACATCGCGCGGATTGGCCTTATAGGCCGCCAGCAGATCGCCGAAGGAATTAATCTCGCTATCCTTGTTCACGACAAAGGCCGCGTAGTCGCCGATCGTGCCGGCGATCAGGGTCAGGTCGCGGAAGTTCTGCGGAAACACGCCGGTCAGCGAGCGAATCACGATCGGCGTCGAGTTGACCATCAGGGTCCCCTCGTTCGATTTCGCATTCTCGATCAGGAAGCCGATGGCCTTGCCGCCGCCGCCGCCCGACATGTTCTCGTAGGACGCCGAGCCGACCAGACCGGACTTGGTCAGCGCCTCGCCCGTGCCGCGCGCCGTGCCGTCCCATCCGCCGCCGGCGCCGCCGGGGATCAGAAAATGGATCGACTCGATCTTGTGATTGTCAGCCAAGGCCGCGCCGCTCATCGACGCCGCACCCAACGCCGCGCCAAGGGTCGCGGCGGTCAAGGCGTGTTTCGTGGTTCTCAGAAAACTCATGAACTCCTCCCAGAGTGTTTTGGCCCAGAGTGAATTGGCTTTGCGCCGTTATAGCGTTTCGGTCGGCCCAAGGCGTCTGACGCGCCTCTCATTTCCGGCCATGCAGATAGCCTGCGGTCTTTAGAGGCCGAAGACAATACCCAATGGCGCACGGTGGCTGTCAGGCCGGAACGCGCCGACGGCAGATCGCGACGAAAATCAGGGCGATGGGGAACATGATCAGGCTGTAGGTCGCCGCCGGCACCGTCGCCAGACCGCCGCCGAACAGGACCGTCGCCACGGCGATCGCCAAGGTGCCGTTCTGAAGCCCGCATTCGACCGTGATGGCGATGCGTTGTTTCGGTCCCGACGCGAGAAATGCGGCGATGACATAGGCGAGCGTCATCATAACGACATTCAGAGTCAGGGTGATCAGTCCCGCCTGCGCGAAATAGGCGACGATATTGTCTCGTTGCCCAATGATTGCGCCTAACAGCACCAAGGCGAAGAGAACCATCGCGGCGATGCGCGCCTTAGGCTCGAACGACGCGCTGAAATGCGGCGCAAACCGTCGCACCGCCATGCCCAACAGAACCGGGATCGTGACGATCAGGAAGACGCTGACCGCGGTGCGCGCGACCGACACATCCCCCGCGTCGCCGCCGATGAAATACTCATAGGCGAAGACGACAATCAGCGGGATGGTCAGAACGCAAACAAGACTGATCACGGCGGTCAGCGAGACCGACAAGGCCACATCGCCGCGCCCAAACGCTGTCAGGATGTTCGAGGTGGCGCCGCCCGGCGCGGCCGCAATAATCATCACGCCCAAGGCGATCTCCGGCGGGACGGACCAGATCGACAGCAGCCCGAAAGCGACAAGCGGCAAGAGGATCAGCTGCGACGCAGCGCCGACGATGAAATCGCGCGGCTGTCGGGCGATCCGCGCGAAATCCGCTCCGGTCAGACCCAGCCCCAGCGAAAACATGATGAAGGCCAGCGCCAGAGGCAGAATGACGTCGAAGACCAGTCCCATCGTTTCTCCTTCCCGCCCGCGCCGCTAAAGAACGCGCACCCGAAAGCCGGCGCGCGGGAAATGGACGCCGACCGCTCCCAGATCGGGTGTCGCACGGGTGATCGAAATCCGGTCCGGCGCGACGCCGCTGACCACGCCCTCGACCGATTGCTCGCCGCTGTCGAGATCGGGCGTGACCGTCACAGTCATGCCGGGTTTCAGGCCCTGCGGATCGTTCGGGTCGTCGATCCTCTCAGAGAGCGGCTCACAGGCTTTGGCGCGGGCCAAGGCGTCCTCGGCCGCCATTGGGCTGGGATCGCCATGACCTAGCTCGGCGACCCGCGCCATCCAGCCGGCAAGGTTGGTGAACTCTTGCAGGAAACGCGCGCCGATTTCAGTTCGGCCGCCGATAAACCACAGGACATGATAGAATTGTGCGTCGATCGCCGCCGGCCGGGCGCCGGTCAGGAAAGCGCGGCCGTCGCCCAACATGCTTTCGAGCCAGCTGAGCGGCGCGCGCAACTGCGCTAAAAGATGCGGCAGGGCGGCGTTCGCCTGTTGCAAACCCACCGCCCAGTCGGGCCCGAGATAGAGCTTGCCGCGATCCTCCGCGAAGGCCGGGTCCAGCTTATCCGGATCGGATCCCAGCACGATCTTGACGCCGAGATCGAACAAAGCGCCGTCGGTCCAGCGGCTTAGGATCTGCATCAGGCCGGTATCGTCAGCCGGAAACAGGCTCGGCGCGCGATCCGAGCCGGGGTGTCGGCGTTCAAGCTCCTGCAGGATGCAGTGGCTGTCGCAGTAGATGTCGGCGCCGATCTGCATTACCGGCGTCCGGCGATAACCGCCGGTCATCGGCGTCAATAGCGGCTTGGGCGGCAGCCGCGGAATCTCGACCGACCGCCAGGCCAGCCCCTTGATCCCCAGAGCCACGCGCGCCTTTTCGGCCACCGGCGATTGCGGATAATTATGCAGGATGATTTCGGTGTTCGCGTCGCTCATGGCTCCCCCTTATTATAAGGCCGCACAATGCAGGCTCAGTTCGGCGGGCGCGCTTCCAGATCCGCAACAATGGCGTCCGCGGCGTCGATCATGGGCTGCTGGTTCACCACGAAGAATCCCCCACGCGGGCGATCAAGATCGATTACGAGGCCGAACACCATCGTATAGGTCAGGACAAGAAGCGCGCTCGGAATGAAAAAACGCCCGACGGCGAGCGCAAGGTGATAGCCGATCACGAACAAAGCAAGGATGGAAAGGCCGGCGAGGGTGATAAAAACGAGGTCGGGGATTCTCAGCTTTCGGATCGTATGAACGCGTTCGGCATGGAGGTCGATCACGTCATTCAGCGACTGGATATAGATCGATACGATCGGGGTTGGCGCCAGGCTGGCCGCGGCGGCGGCCTCGGCCCACAGCGCCCCATGCATGGCTTCCTCTTCGACAAGCTTGTCGCGCCGACCCGCCGCTGTTTCATCGACCTGGTGGCGCCGCGCCGCGTAGTCTCCGAGCAAACGGCGGCTGGTCGAGGCGTGCGGTTCCGGCAGCAAACCGGCGCGGAGATAGGCGGTGCCCACGGCATTGGCGTCCTGGATAACCAAAGACCGCCGATGTTCATATTGCCCGCCGGCGATGCCGAAAGTGAAGGCGAGGATAAACCCGATCAGGGCGAGCATGCCGCCGAGCGCGGTGGCGCCCGGCGCGGATTTCGATTCCAGTATCCCTTTCCGGTCGCTGTCCTTCGCGGCCTCGCCGAATCGGAAGCCGGCGACGGCAGACAACGAGAGCGCCACGAACAGGATGGCGTAGACGCTCCAATAGGGAAGCACATCGAGGAAGTTCTGATCCATGGACACCGGCCTTGAGGAATAACGGCGCTATAGGAGCAGACCCGCCCGACTGCGATCATTGACGCACCGCAATGCCGGGATCGGGCGGCTCATTCTCGACAACGCGCGGTCATTCTGGCTTTCGCGCTTCCGCGTCGGCGGACAATCTTTCAGGCGCCGGTTCGACCGTGCCGTCATCCGTCGACCAGGCCGTCGATCCTCGGGGCGGGTAGTCGAGCGTGCCTTCCAGATCGTCCATGGTCCTCTCGGCGAGGCGGGGAAAGGGCATCTGGTTCGCCTCCCGCCAGGCCGCGACCTCCGCTTCGGCGGCGGCGGTGCGCTCCGCATCGGGCGCCGGGTCGCGGGTCAAATACAGAGTCTGCGAGGGGAAGGCGTAGCCGACGCCGGACGCCTCGACCAGATCGTCGATCCGCAGGAACACATCCTCACGCAACGCATGGAACTCGTTCCAATCCCGCGTCAGCGCATAAATCCGCAGATTGACGTCGCGCGAAGAGGCGCCGGGGCCGGCATAGCGCACGCGCACCGTCTCGCGATCGATCTTCGGATGGGCGTGCAGCATCCGGCGGATATTGGCCAGCAGATGGCGGAGTTGATCCGGTGTAGTCTCATAACGCAACCCTAGCGTGGCGGTGATCAGCATCCGGTCGCAATGCGCCCAGTTCACGATATCCATATCGGCGAGGCGCGAGTTCGGCAGCGAGATCAGCGTCCGGTCCAGGGCGCGGATCCGGGTCGACCGCACGCCGATGGACTCGATCGTGCCGCGCATGTCGCCGATGGTGCAGAAATCGCCGATCTGAAGCGGCCGGTCGGTATGCAGGATCAAGCCGCCGATCAGGTTCTCCAAGGTCGGCCGAATGGCGAGCGCGACCGCCAGGCCGCCGACGCCGAGACCAGCGATCAAGGGCACCGCGTCGACGCCGATATCGCGCAGCCCGGCGACAACGACCACCATGGCGACGACGACGGCGGTAAAGCCGCAGAGGATCTGCGTCAGACTCGCGTCGATTCCCGTCCCTGGGCCCGTCCCTGGCCCCGACCCCGGCCGCCGGCGCAAGTTGGTGATCAGCGCCGCGACCGCCATGAAGAGCTGCCAAATCAGCCAGGCGGTGAGCGCGAGAACAACGACCCGGTTCCCGGCCACGAACCAGGAGCGCGGACCGCGGGTGATGTTCAAGGTTTGGTCGACGAAGACCTCGATCGCCACGAAAATGCCGATCGCCAAGAGCGGGATCAGGATCAAGAGCCCGGCCCGGAGAACCTCCGCCCGACCACGCGCTATCCGGGTGATGGCGCCGTTTAAAGCAAGAGCAGCCGCCACGCCGACGACAATCGCCAAGCCCAGACCGATCCATTGCCAGATGGTCTGACCGCCGCGCAGTTGTTTCGTCCAATCGGGGAGTTGAAGAACAAGAGGACCAATCACACTGGCGCTCGGCACCAGACTGCCGGGCGTTGAAATGTAGAAATCGTAAAAGCCCGGCGAGATCGCGTCATCGCCGCCATATTCCCAATCGCTGCGCAGGACGGATCGTTCCGTATTATAGGGCAGATCCCCGAGACGGTCGAACGTCCCCGGCAGGGTCTCCACTGTCCGAGGGTCGAAGACGAAGGCGCCGGCCCTGTCTCCTTCCAGAACCCGAAAGATCTTGATCGGCAGTCCGGGAAACCGCCAAACGAACGGCGCGCTTGCATCCACGGCACGCCGCACCGCCGGCTCATTCGGAATCTCCGTCACCAAGGGGAGCGCGACGCGATCCAGTACTTCTTTGAGCATCAGCGCCGCTTCGATCCGAAGGTCGCGGCGTTCGGACGCCGGCACGCGGCTCATATCGAAGGCCGATGCGGCGCGCAGAAGATGCGCCGTCGCGGCAACTTCCGCGGTGCGGGCCTCTTCAAGCGAGATCGTGGGCGGCGTCGCGGTCAGCGCCGCTTCGGCCTCCGTCGCGATTCGATAGGCGATATTGGCGTGCCGCAGAAAGCCCGTAAAAGTGCTGCGCGGGCTTGACGTGTCGAGCCGGCTCAGCCGGTCCTCCAATTGCGATTGAGCGCGGGCGAAAATCCCCTGAGAGCCCGACTCCCAATCCTCCAGGATCGGTCGGGCGCCGGGCCGATAGGGCAGTTGGCGCACCCGTCTATAAGTCTGGGGCAGTTCGGCCACGCTGCCCGCGGTGAAGATATACTCGCCGGTTTGCGGACCCTCGGCCACTCGTCCGATGCGCAAGCGCGTGCCGGGGATCGTCCAGACCTCGAGGCCTGCTTCCGCTTCCGCACGACCTGGAATCTCAGACCAGGGCGGCAGTTCTATGCGATCCAGAACCTCACGCAGAAGCAGAATGCGCCGGACCTGCTCCACCGGTTCCACACCGCTTTCGGTCGCCGCGAAATCCAGGACCTCCCGGATGCCCGTCAGCATCACATAGACGCGGTCTGTCGCGCCTTCTCGCCGCCAGATATCGATCGCCTCGGCCGACAGGTCCAGAAAGCTGCGCAACGTGGCGCGCGGACTGGACGCATCCGCGATCAGAAGCGGGTTCTCGCCGAGCGTGGAATCCGTCTGCGCGAGGGCGTGAGGCGGCTGAACCCAGGCGACGCCCAGCAGAATGACAACGGCGAACGCGACACGGGCGCCAGACTGAGACCACCGACCGATCATGTTTCCCCTTCCCCCGAGATTCGGACCAGACGTCCTTCCCGTATCCCTTCTACCCCGTCTGGCGCAGGACCTCCAAGAAGGCGGGGCCGAATTTCTCCAGTTTCGCCGGGCCGACGCCGTTGACCGCCGCCATCTGGTCCAGCGTCTGCGGCATCAAGCGGCACATGTCGATCAGCGCCGCATCGGCGAAGACGACGTAGGCGGGGACGGCGCGTTTGGCGGCAAGCTCCCGCCGCAGCGCCTTGAGACGGATCAGCAACGCCTCGTCCACACCCTCCATCGAGGACGGCTCGGCGCCGTTGCGGCGGGTTCGGCGGGACGCCGTCTTTCCCTTCGCGGGCTCGATCGCGCGGTAGGAGAAATCGGCCTGTCCCTGCGCGATCTCCCGGCCCAGCGCGGTCGGTTGAAGCGCACCGAACCGTTCGATGTCGATGCTGACGGCGCCGGCGGCGACCGCCTGGCGGATGAAGGCCTGCCACCAATCCTTGGAATGCGCCGCGCCCGCGCCATGGCAATTGAGCCGTGCATGGCTGAATTGCTCAATCTTGGCGGTCGCGGCCCCGCGCAAGACATCGATCAGATGCGCCGCGCCGAATCGCGCGCCTGTCTGGTCGATAGCGGCGAGTAGGAGACGCGCCGCGTCGGAGCCGTCGATCAGCACCGGCGGATCGTCGCAGATGTCGCATTTGCCACAGGGTTCCGCCTCTTCGCCGAAATAGGCGAGCAGCAATTGCCGTCGGCAGCGGGTCGCCTCGCAATAAGCCAACAGCGCGTCCAGGCGCTTGTGCTCGCGAATGCGATGATCGGCGTCGGACTCTGTCGCACCATCCTGTTCGATGAAGCGGCGGCGGAGCTGCATATCTTTGAGGCTGAACAGCATCAGGCAATCGGCGGGGGCGCCGTCGCGGCCCGCCCGCCCGATCTCCTGATAATAGGCCTCCATCGAGCCGGGCAGATTGGCATGCACGACATAGCGCACATCCGGCTTGTCGATCCCCATGCCGAAGGCGACGGTGGCGACCATGACGACGCCCGGTTCGGCAAGGAAACGCTCGGCGTTGATCGCCCGATCGCGCGAGTCCATGCCGGCATGATACGGCAGCGCTGTGAAGCCCAACCCTGACAACATCGCCGCCGTCTCGTCGACGCCCTTCCGAGTGCCGCAATAGACAATGCCGGACTGGTCCTGGCGCGGTTCCAGAAACTCGGTCAATTGGGCCTGAAGAGACCGGGTCGGCGCGACGGACAGATGCAGGTTCGGACGATCGAAGCCGCTGATCAGCGTGGCGCCGCGCCCGGCGAAAAGCTTGTCGGCGATATCCCTCTGCGTGGTGCGGTCGGCGGTCGCGGTGAAACCCGCGATCAGGCAATCGGGGAACCGCTGTTTGAGCACGCTCAACGCCTCGTAGTCCGGCCGGAAACTGACGCCCCATTTCGAGATGCAATGCGCCTCGTCGACGATGAATTGCGCCGGCGGGTTGGCGTCCAGCGCGCCGAGCATGCGATCAGTCATCAACTGTTCCGGCGACATGTAGAGCAGCCGCAAATCGCCAGACACATAGCGCCGCCAGGACGCCACCTTTTCCTCGCGCGGAAGGGCGGAATGGAGCGCGCCGGCGTCGACGCCATTCGCGCGCAGCGCCGCCACTTGGTCGTCCATCAGCGCGATCAATGGCGAGACAACGATGGTCGGCCGCGCCTTCATCAAGGCCGCGACTTGGTAACACAGGCTCTTGCCCGCGCCGGTCGGGAGGACCGCGAGCAGATTCTCGCCGCGCAGCAATTTCTCGACGATAGCGACCTGATCGGGTCTGAAACCGTCGAAACCGAAGACCGAACGGACGCGCGATTCCGCATCTTGCAGGGTGGGCGCGTGGTCCGGACAGGGCGGGGCGAGAGACAGGTCGGTCATTCTTGTATGGCGGCGGTCGCGAGGCGGAGCTTTGTATCTGATGCGATTCAGGGCGTCTGAACAGAGGCGTCCTTGCCGCCCTCTCGGACTCAGCCTAAAACCATTCTGGGGAATACACGAATAGGAGGCGATGATGGGGCCGGCGCAACTCAGAAAAACATTGCGATGGGGTCATATCGTCGCGTCTCTCCTGCTTGGGACCTACCTCTACTCGCCCCTGTCGGCGAATCCAACTTTCGCCGCGTTCATCCTCTACGCGGTCTTTCCGCTCATGGGCTTGAGCGGTGTGTTGATGTGGAACCAGGCCAAGGTGGCCCGGCTCTTCAGCGGCGGCGGCTGAACTTTGTAAAGACCGTCTGGCGCGAAGACGGCGCGCTGGTTGGGTTAGAATCGCGCCTCTTTGAGCTGCCCCCAATGGACCTCGCGCGCCGCGCCGATAAAGCCCAGCCCGGCCTCTGAAATGCCGCGAAAGGCGCCGAGCACGCGATAAAGATTCTCCCGGTCCTGGGCGGTGAGCACGCCTTCGACATCGTGCTGTATGGTCTCTTCGATCCGCGCCTCAAGCAGGGCGAGACGGTCCGAGACGCGCGCTTGCAAGTCTGCCGCCTGACGCGCCGCCGCTTCCGGATCATCGAACCAGAGACGGATCTGATCCTGGATCGCCAGGCGCCAGGCGCGGAAATCCCCCAGCAATTCTTGCACGATGAATTCGGATTGCGGGTGTCTCCGTGAGTCGACCAGCTCATTCACGCGGAAAGCCAGGGCGGCGATATTGGCCGCCAGCGCCTCGATCTTCTCCGGCGTGACATCCGGGAAGGTGCTGCAGTCGATCTTTTGGCCATACCAGGCGATCTTGCGCGCCAGCGCCAACAATCCGTGGCTGTAAAGCCGCGCCTTGAACCGGCCCGAGAAACCGGCCGTGCGTTCCCAGTCCAAAACGATCCGCGACAACAGGAAATCGACCTGGCGCAGGAAACGCTTGAACAGGCGCAGGAAGATTTTCTCGTTCCGGGACGAGGTCGGGAAATAGGCCATGACGATATTCAGCAAGACGGCCAGCACCATCATGGTTGAGGTCGAAGCAAAGCTGACGAAATCGTAGCTTTGCTCGTTCTTGACGCCGATAATCACAATGAAGGTGATGTAGCCGGCCATTTTTACGCCGACCATCTGCGGCGCCGCGAAGAGATAGCTCATTCCCGCAATCACGACGAAAATCAGGGTCCCAAGCTGCAAGAAACCAGACAAGTGCGGCATGATAAAAATGTAGATAAGGCCAGCGAACATGCAGCCGAGGAAATAGGGCGCCAGCAACATGCGGGCTGTCAGCAGCGGCGCCATCATGGCGATGACCAGGGCGTAAATCGTCGCCTGTTGCGTGAAGCCGGCATGGCCCGGCGGATCGACATAGACCCAGATCAGGAACCCAACCCAGAAGACCAGGATGACGCGCACGGTCGATATCAGCCGGTCGATATCGATCACCAATCCCGGACTCTCTGTCGGCGGCCGCAGTGTTACGACAGTCGACGGTCCCGCGCCCCTGATATCCCGTATCGTCTCAACCAGATCGCGGCTCAGGGTTTCAAGCCGGTCGAGTTGCGCCTTGGTGACCGTCAGCGCCGCCCGCTGGATGTGGCTCACGCCGTTCGCCTTGTCCTCGTCAAGCGTCAGGGAGACGGTACGCGGTTCCGGGGGCGCGCCGTCCCCGGACAGGACCGGGTCCATCGACGCCAGGCGCCGCTCGATCTCGTCGTTGAAATCTTGAAGCCCGGGCAGAAGCGCCTCGACATCGAGCCCGCGCACCTCGGGAAAGCTCTCGCGCCACCGTTCCAGCGCCTCGCCGAAAGCGACGGCGTCGTCGCAAAGCCGGCGCCACTGACGGCGCGCCTCCCACACGGTGTAGCTGTCGGTTTCCGCGGCGGCGAGCGCGGCGCTCAACTGGCCAGATTGCTGCACTTCCTGAAGCCGGGCCGGCCGTGAGCTGGCCTCTTTCCCGTCGCCGACCATCACGGCGCGATAGGCCTGAAATAGCGTGCGCTGGGTGGCGACCAACGCTTGGCCGGCCTTCTGCAAGTCAGACCGGCTGCTCTGCGGCCAGACGAAGACAGCGATCAGGCTGTAGACCAATACGCCGAGCCCGGTCTCTAAGGTGCGTTCGATCGCAAGCTGGAAGGTGCGCTCGGAAACAGCATCGCCGGAGACAATGATGACGATGGCGACAAAGGCCGAGCAGAACCAAAAGTACGGGTAACTCTTGCCGGCGGTCATATAGGCGCAAAACCCGAGATAGACCGACAGCGCCGTCATCAAGAGCCATCGGTCCTGCGGAAAAAGCCCGATGAAAAACAAAGCGGCGGTGCACCCCAGCAGCGTGCCGACCATGCGCAGCACGCCTTTGTTCACTGAATGACCGATCGACGACAGGCTGATTACCGCAACCGCGATGGCGGCCCATTGGGGCTTTTCCCAATTCATCGAGAGCGCGACGCCGTACGCGATCGTCATCGCGGCGCCGGTCTTGATCGCCTCTTTCGCGCGCCGCGACAGCATCGCGCCCGCCTCCCGTCCGGTCGAGGGTCAGAACGCCGGCGGCTGGAAGCCGGCGCCCCGTGAGATTGGGGAAGCCTAGGACCTAAAACGCCGGGCTGCAAAATGATTTGCTTCTTGGACCGCAGCGGCGATCATGCCCGGCCGTTGCGGCGAAATCCGGGGGACGCGCGATCATGCCCATCAAGTTCGCGGCGGTCGGGATCGACCACCGTCATATCTACGATCAGATCGTCCATATGCGCGCTGTCGGCGGCGCCTTCGCCGGTTGGTGGACGGAGGGGACGCCCGGCACGCTGGACGGGTTCCTGAAACGCTTCCCAGAGGCCGAGAGGGTGGTGGACCGGCGACGGATCATGGAAGACCCGTCGATCGATCTGATCCTGATCGCCGCCGTCAACGCCGACCGCGCCGCCCTGGCGATTGAGGCGATGGAGCATGGCAAGGACGTGATGGTCGACAAGCCCGGCTGCACGACCCTCGACCAGTTGGCGTCGATCAGAGAGATGGCGGACCGGACCGGCCGCATCTGGTCTGTGAATTTCTCGGAGCGTTTCCAGGTTCCCGCCGTCAGCAAGGCGGCGGAACTGGTGGCGCAAGGGGCGATCGGCCGCGTGGTTCAGACCCTGGGCCTGGGACCGCACCGGCTGAACAAAGCGACGCGGCCCGATTGGTTCTTTCAGCGCGCGCGCTATGGCGGCGTGCTCTGCGACATCGCTTCGCACCAGATCGATCAGTTCCTGACATTTACGGGCGCCGAGGCGGCCGAGATCGCCATGGCGCGGGCCGAGAACTTCGCTAACCCGGAGACGCCGGAACTGGAGGATTTCGGAGAGATATCCCTCCGCGCGCCCGACGCCTCGGGCTATATCCGGGTCGATTGGCACACGCCCGACGCGCTGCCAACCTGGGGCGACGGCCGGCTGTTCCTGCTGGGAACCGAAGGCGCGATCGAGTTGCGGAAATATTGCGAGCTGGGCCAAAGCGGGCGCAGCGACAACCTATATTTGGTCAATGGCGCGCGCTGCGAGTATATCGACGCCCGCGACGCGACGCTGCCCTATTTCGAGAATCTAGCGCGCGACATTCAGGACGGAACGGAGACCGCCATGTCGCGTACGCATCCTTTCGCTGTCACCGAGCTGGCGCTGCGCGCGCAGGCCCTCGCCGACAAGACACGCCGTGACGCGGGGCCGTCATGATCAACCCGTCGCGCGATAGTGGGAACAAGCCGCTCACCGTCGCCGTGCTCGGGGCCGGGATCGGCGCGCTGCATTTGAACGGCTACGCCAAGCTGCGCGACCGTTACCGGGTGACATGGCTCTGCGATCTCGATACCGCGCGCGCCGAATCGCTGTTGGAAAAGGCGCCGGACGCGACTGTCACGGCGGATTTGGCGGAGACGCTGGCGGACCCCGAGGTCGATATCATCGATATCTGTCTGCCGCCCCTGCTGCATCTGCCCACCGCGCTGGCTGCGCTGGAGGCGGGCAAACATGTCATCCTGGAGAAACCGATCGCGCCGGATCTGGCCGGCGTCGCCGCGTTGCAAGCGGCGCAGGAGAAGGCCGGACGGCTGGTCTCGCCGGTGTTTCAATACCGCTATGGAGTCGCCATGGCGCAGTGGCGCGCGCTATCGGCCGCAGGTCTGTTGGGCGAACCCCAGGTCGGTTCGATCGAGACCTACTGGACGCGCGGCGCCGACTATTATCAGGTCGCCTGGCGCGGCAAGAAGGCGACGGAGATCGGCGGCGTCATCCTTTCGCATGTGATCCACATGCACGATCTGGCCTGCGAGATTTTCGGCGCGCCCATCGAAGTCTCCGCCATGCTGGATACGCGGGTGAACGCGATTGAGACAGAGGATTGCGCCGCCGTTCAAATGCGCATCGAAGGCGGCGCTCTGGTCTCCAGCTCGACCACATTGGGCGCGGCCGGCGATGCGACCCACCTGCGATTCGTCTTCGAGAAGCTGACGGCCGAGAGCGGGACGGCGCCCTATGAGCCGATGGAGGGCGGCTGGACCTTCAACGCGCGCGACCCGGCCGATCAGCCGGGGGTGGACGCGGTGATCGCGGCGGTGGAAACGCCCTTATCCGGCTTCGCCGGTTATCTGAACGCCTTTGCGGACGCCGTCTGGAACAGGCCTGGTGGCGAAGACGCCGTGTCCCTAGAGGCAGGGCGCCGCTCCATCGCGCTGGCGGAGGCGATCTATCGCGCAGACCGCGAGGGCCGCCGGACCTCGGTCACGGCGGACCCCGCCTGACTAGAGGCCGCCGCCGAGAGCACGCAGCGAGAGACCTCAACGCGCCGACCCGCGACGATTGACTTTGGCCGGCGCCAGGACGGAGCGGACAAGCGTCTCGATCCGATCCATGTCCCGCAAGTGAATATCGGTTTGCGTGTAGGGAATCTCGATCCCGTTCTTCTTCAACGCGTCGAATATCTCGAAGCGCAAGTCGTTGCGGGCGAGCGTGATGTTCGCGATGTTGCGGATGAAGACCCGGACCTCGAAATCCAGCGAAGACGCACCGAACTCCTTCCAATAGACATAGGGCGCCGGCTCTTTCAGGCTGTAGATGCTGTTCCTGGCGCAATCGAGCAGGATCTCCCGGACCTGCTTCGGGTCGGAATCATAGGACACGCTGACCGGCACGATGATCCGTCCGCTCCGATCCTTGTGGGTCCAGTTCTGCACGGTGCTCGAGATCAGCTCCGAATTCGGGACAATGATGGTGCAGCGATTGAAAGTGTCGATTTGCGTGGAGCGGACGCTGATCCGTTTGACGGTGCCCTCGCCTGACGCGGTCACGACCCAGTCGCCGACTTTGATCGGGCGTTCGAACAACAGGATCAGGCCGGAGACGAAATTGTTCACCACGCTCTGAAGTCCGAAGCCGATGCCGACCGACAAGGCCCCGGCGATGATCGCCAAATTAGAAAGATCGAGCCCGATGATCGATACGGCCAGAACGCCCGCGACAATCAGCCCGACATAGCCGGTCAGGGTCGCTACAGAGTTCTGAACGCCGACATCCAGTCCTGTATTCGGCAGAATGCTCTGCTCAAGCGCCCGTTGGATCATGCGGGTCGCGAAAAGGATGGCCAGAAACGCGACCAGCGCGCTCGCAATATCGGCGAGTGAAATCGTGATCCCGCCAATCGAGACCCCGCTGATCGCAGCGCCGACAATATCGGCCATGTCGAGGAACGAGAAACCCAATATCAACAGGACCAGTGGAATGGCCGAGAGGATGAGCGCCGCGTCGAGCGCGACCCCCCACCAGAAGAGCGCGAAACCCGTGGGCTTGTCTTCGTCGCCGCCGCCGCGTGTCAGAGCTGCGGCTTCGCGGAGCAGCGGCGTGTTTTCCACACTCTCAACGATCCACCGCCGCATCAGATAGAGGAACCAAATCAGGGCGCCGATCTGGACCGCAGACGCGATCACATATCCCGCCAGCCGGGCCATCCCGATCAAAGAGGCGATCAGCGCCACCGACAGAAGCAGGATGATTGGAAACCGCAGGCGCGCAACGACCGAAATCAGATAGTGACGATCCTCATCGGCGGCGGCGAAGATGAACCGCCATGGCTTATTCGCTGTGAGCGTAAGCAGAAGGACGGCGAAGGCGACGCTGGCGACCGCGGCGATCAGAGAAGCAAGTTCAAGCGACGACGATACGGCGAGTACGACTTGCATCAAGACGATTTGAACCGCGACGATGATGGCGGCCGTCGACGCCACGGTCCGGATCGAACGGTCCAAGGCCAACGACGATTCGGACGCGCCATCATCGATCTCCGGTTCGTCCGATCCGCCAGGCGCCGTCCATAAAGCGTTGGTCACAAAGGTCACCAACGCCGTGGCGATCAGAACCTTCGCCGACAGCGCCGGCAGGGATAGATAGGGCGCTCCCGTCTGGATCGCGGCGATCAGGAGCGCACCGACCGCGGCGGTGACGCAAATGACCCGAACCAACGTTTTGCATGCGATGTCGGCGATGGGAGTCGGCGCCGTCGCCGCCGCCTCTTCCGCCGGATGCTCGAACTTCCGACGCACCGGAAACAGCAACAAGACAGCGATAAAGGCGGCGAAGGCGAACACAATCAGGGTGGAGAGGCGAAGGCCGAGCCGCGTTTTGTCGTCCCACCAAACCGTATAGGCGCGTAGGACGCGCCGCAGACTGAGCGCCGAGGCGTTGTTGGCGGCTTCCCAGGTCTGCGGCTGGTATAACGCGGGCCCCTGGCTGAGAATATCGCTGACAAACAACGCTTGTCGCAGCTCCGCGACACGGTCCAACGCCGCGTCCGCCTGCGAGGCGTTGAATTCCGACTGAGCCAGCAGCCGGGCGAGAGATTTGGTACGGTCGATAAGCGCCTGCCGCGCCGCCGCCACCGGTTCGGATTCCGGCGGCTCTCCCGCCTCGGGCGCCGGGCCCAGGCGCTCCAATTCAAGCAGGGCGGCGTCCCGCGCGCTTGTCAGCCGTGCGATCATGTCCAGGGATTGACCTCGCAAGGTCCGCAGCGCTTCGCGCGCGGTCGTTAACGCCTCGAGAGAGACGTCGCCGCCGTCGATCACGGTTCGGAGCGTTTGCAAATCCTCAAGCCGCTGGGACTGTTCTCCCTCGATGGCTAGCGCATCCGCCGGTTCTTGCGCGAGCGAGACTTGGGACGCCAAACTCAGGCCCAGCGCCAAGCCGAGGCCGCACAGCACAGAGACCCATCCGCGTTCTTTTCCGCGTGCACGCTGCATATGCACCCACCCCATCGGTAACCGGCGAAGGGCCGTCCTTCGCTCCAACGCCCGACGCTATAAGAGCACCGATTGCACCCGACCGGAAGCCGGCGCGTTGCGGCCGCGGCGATCGGCGGCGGCGCGGGAAGGAGACCGAAACGCGCCGACCGCCGGCCTCAATCTTTCGGTTGGCAGGCGCCAAAGCCATTGTTACGGTTCCCAACGCTCTGATGGGGGATCATCACAACACCAAAAAAACGAGCGCCACTGCTACAGGAGGAAGCGAATGAAACTCATGACTTACGCGGCGGCGGCGGCCGGCGCGGCCGTATTGCTGGCGGGCGTATCCGCCCAAGCGCAATCAACAACCCTGCGAATCCAGACCCACTACGCGCCGGAAACCGTGTCCGGCAAACTGGCGGCGCAGTATGTCGAAGACGTGCAGAACATGTCGAACGGCGAAATCAGCATCGAAATGTTCTACTCGTCTTCGGTCGTTAAGTCGGTCGAAACGTTCGACGCGGCGGCCACCGGCATTTTGGACTGCGACATGACCGGGGGCGGATATCAGACCGGCAAGAACCCGGCCTTTCAGTTCGTCGGCGACATCATGGGCGGCTATTCGACGCCCTATCAGCAGCTGAGCTGGTTGTACTACGGCGGCGGGCTTGAGGCCGCGCAGCAGCTCTACAACCTGTATGACATGCAGCTTGTCGGCTGGTGGGTCTATGGCCAGGAAAGCCTGAGCTCGTCCAAGCCGATCGCAGGGCCGGCCGATTTCAAGGATTGGAAATTCCGCTCGCCGCCCGGCATGCAGACCAAAATCTTCGAGAAGCTGGGCGCCAAGCCAATCGTGATGGATTTCACAGAAATCTTCACCGCGCTTGAAACCGGCATCATCGACGGCGCCGACGCGTCGGGTCTGGCCAACAATGTCGGCCTGGGCCTCTACGATCTGGTGAAGCACGCCAACTTCCCCGGCTTCCACTCGATGCCGTCGGATCACTTGGCCTGCAATAAGAACGTTTGGGACTCGATGCCGGCGCATCATCGGACCATCATGTCCGTCGCAATGGAAGCCTTGGCGCTGCGGACCGCGCTGACCTTCGAGAAAGCCAACGCCGAAGCGGCCGCGAACCTGCGTCAGGCCGGCGTGACCCTGCATCAATGGTCGGAAGCGGATCTGCAATCCTTCCGCAACGCCGCCCAGCAGACCTGGCCGGAATTCGCCACCACACCGGAAGCGCAAGCGCTGGTGGCGAGCCATCTGGAATATCTCGGCCAATTGGGTCTGGTCGCCCAATAGGCGCCAGTAGGCGTTTGACCCAACGATCGACCCGGACGGGGCGCGCGTCGCTTGGCCGACGCTGTCCCTCCGGGTCGACCGTTCGGTCGCGGAGGGGAGCGCGTCGATGACAAATCGGGCCGACGACCCATTGCATAGTGACCTGACGCAGGATTGGAAGCAGGGGCTCGCCCCGCTCGCTTTCATTCTTTGCGCCGGGTGGACGGTGTGGCGCGGGCCCGCCTATATCATGGCGTTCGGCGGCTATACCGACGCGCTGGCCGCGCGCTACCCGCAAATCTCCCTGATTGATTATCTCACGTTGATCGGCGTTCCGGTCTTCGCCGCGATCGGCATGGCGACGGTGCGGCGCGCCGCGATGGAGTTCGAGGATTTGAGCCGGTTCGACCGTCTGTCCGTCTTCATCGGACGGGTGACGATGCTGCTGGTCCTGCTCTTGGTCAGCGTGATGATGTATGAAGTGACTCTGCGCTATGTTTTCGAGAGCCCGACATTATGGGCCAATGAGCTGTCGCTTTGGATGGCGGGCTTCGTCTTCATCTTATCCGGCCTCTACGCCATGCAGCAGCGCAGCCATATTCGCATTTATCTGATCTATGATCTGATGCCGCGCGGCATGCAGCGCGCCTGCGACACGATCTCCACCGCTCTGATCGTTCTCTTCGCAGCCGCCCTGATCTATGGCGGCTATGGCGAGGCGGTCGCGAAATTTTTGCGCTGGGAGACCTTCGGTACGGTGTTCGACCCGCCGATCCCGGCGACCTTGAAACCGCTGATCCTGATCGCCTTCGTCCTGGTCGCTGTTCAGGCCGTGCTCAATCTGGTGCGCGACTGGGACAAACTGCCGGAACATCATGCGGTCAGCGATGAAATCGACGAGGACGAGATTGAACGGATCAAACGCCAAGTAGGCGGTGGCTGACGCAAGGTCGGGACCTGGACAGCCATGCCGCGCCGATGGGGATAGGGACGGCTTTCAATGGATATTGGGACAATCTCACTGGTCTTGCTGATCGGGCTGATGCTGCTGCTCGCCATCGGCATGCCGCTTGGACTGGCCTCCGCGGTGCTCGGCGTTCTCGTCCTGGTGATGCGGTTCGAGCCGAACCTGCTCTGGGACCCGCTCTCTTTCGGGGAAGGCCTGCTGACGCGCAGTTTCGGCACCGGGCCGCTCAACATATTAGCGCAGAAGATATATGGGCTCCTCACCGACTATGTCCTGATATCAATCCCACTCTTCATCTTCATGGCGGCCCTGCTGGAGCGTTCCGGCATCGCCAAGGATATGTACTCTTCGCTGAATGTCTGGTTGTCGCGCGTGCGCGGCGGCATCGCCATCATCACCTCGATCATGGCGATCATCATGGCCGCCATGTCGGGCATCATCGGCGGCGAGGTCGTGCTGCTCGGGCTGATCGCGCTGCCGCAGATGCTTCGGTTGGGCTATAATCAGAATCTAGCGATCGGCACAATCTGCGCCTCGGGCAGTCTAGGGACGATGATCCCGCCCTCGATCGTCTTGATCATTTATGGGCTGATCACCGAGACCTCGATCAAGGCGCTGTTCACCGCCGCCTTCGTGCCGGGCTTCATGCTCGCCTCGCTGATCATCCTCTATATCATCATCCGAACGCAATTGCGGCCCGAGGACGCGCCGCTGCCCGAACCCCAGCCCGGCGACCCGACGGCGCGGGAGAAATGGGTGCTGTTCGGGGCCTTCCTGTCGATCCTGGTCGGCGGCTTCTCGACGGCGCTGTTCGTGCGGGTGGTGTTCTTCACCGTGACTGGCCAGAACGCCTTCGTCGAAGGGGTCGACCCGATCGCTTACGGCACCGCCGACTTCATCCCCTGGTTCGGCGGCGCCGTGGTCTTGGCTTTGGCGCTGATATACTTCGTCTTCGGCGTCGAGCGCACCAAGCTGGCGTGGCGAATGGGCAAGGGGCTGGTGGCGCCGATCGTCGTAATCGGCGTCGTGCTCGGCTCGATCTATGGCGGCATCTCCGGCATCACCGAGGCGGCGGGCATGGGCGTCGTCGCCGTTTTCATCCTGGCGGTGTTTCGCGGCGAGGCCAGTTTCGAGCTGGTCTGGGACAGCCTGATGCGGACGCTGAAATCCACCGGCACGATCATCTGGGTGACGATCGGGGCGGCGACCCTGGCCGGCGCCTACACAATCGCCGGCGGCCCGCAATTCGTCGCCGACCTGATCGTCGGCTCGGACCTGCCGACCATGGGCATATTGCTGATCATGATGGTGATCCTGTTGTTCATGGGCGCTTTCATGGATTGGGTCGGGATCGTGCTGCTGATCATCCCGGTCTTCCTACCGATCGTGCAGCGTCTGCCGATCGAGGAGATCGGCTTGATCGGCCAGTTGGAGCCGCGTCAGCTGGCGATCTGGTTCGGGGTGCTGTTTTGCATGAACATGCAGGTCAGTTTCCTGTCGCCGCCCTTCGGCCCCGCCGCCTTCTACCTGAAGTCCGTGGCGCCGCCGCACATCCTGCTGACCGACATTTTCAAGGGATTCCTGCCTTTCATCTGCATCCAGATCCTGGCGCTGAGCGTGCTATTGATCTGGCCGCCGATCGTGACCGTGCTGTTAGGGTGATCGCAGGGCGGTCATCGATCGGACGCGGCGCCGACTGAGGACTCGTCTTGAGCCGCCGTGTTTTTGACCTGCAACGTGAATTCAGTCTATTCATGAGCCGCTGAGGGTGAAATTGGGGGCCGCGCAGGGGCCTTCGTTTAATCAGGAACCAAGATGATACGCGGATCGATGCGATTGCTTGCGGGGCGGAACGTGGCCGGGCTGTGCTTGGCGGCGCTGACGCTTGCATCGTGCGCCAATACGCAGGGGCGTTGGGAGCATCCGACCCGGGCGGAACGCACCTGGGAACGCGATGAGGCGGAATGTCGCCAACGGGCCAGAGACGTCATCGAGCGAGATTTCCGCGAACGCGAACGCAGCGCCTCGAATCGGGACGGCTTGCCGGCCGCCCAGCCCTCGGACGTGGATCGCTTCGCGGCGAATCGGCGGCAGGCCAGTCTCGTAGAGCGATGCATGACAGGCCAGGGATACAAGCGCGTATCGGCCGAAGAATAGCCGTTCGGCCGGTGCTTTTGACGGCCGCTTTGGGCGGCGCAGGTTATGTCCCTGCAACGACCCGGGCGGCCTTGATCTCCGACAACCGCGGATCGAACCGGGCGGATGCGCTCACGCGGCGCGCTCCAGAAGCAGCCGCGCCGTCCCCTCGTCGGTGACCACATGATCGACGCAACCGCGTTTTAGCAGCGCATGGATGATCAGGGCCTTCCGCGCGCCGCCGGCCGCCAGGATGACATTGGGCAAGTGGTCCAAATCCGAAAGCGCGATCCCCAAGACGCGGTCGTTGATCGGGTGATCGATCGGCGCGCCATCTGCATTAAGGATATGGCCGGCGATGTCGCCGACGGCGCCGCACGCGATCAGTTCCTCCGCCGTGACGTCCTCCGGCAGGCCATCAGCGACCAGCAACGAGGACGCCATGTCGCCGGCGGCCAGCGCCACGCCGGATGCTTTGCGGATCTTCTCGACCGACCCCTGAAACTCCTGCTGCACGCTCAGGATTTCGCGGCTTTCCGGGCTGGATGCGTAGATCGGCGCCGTGACATAGCTGTGCTGCGCGTTGCAGAGATCCGCCAGACGCGTGGTAATCTCATAGCTGTTCACATCCGACCCCTTGGTCAGCCCGCCCATCACCGAGGTGATCTCGAGATCCGGCCGGTCAAGCGGCTCCATGAACCGCGTCGCCCTGTTCAGCGTGTTGCCCCAGGACATCCCGAACAGGGTGATGTCCGGCTGAGACAGGAACCGAGTCAGGAACTGGCCCAACGCGGCGCCAATGATCGTGTGCAGATCGGCGTTCTCACCGGCCACCGGCGCCACCATGGCGGTGCTGAGATTGAAGCGCGCGCAGAGCGCCTCCTCCAGTTCGACGCAGGGGGCCAGCGAAGAATTGATCGACACCCGGACGATGCCCCGGTCCCGCGCCTCGCGCAGGGATTTATTGACGCGCAGCCGGGTGACGCCGAACTTTTCCGCCGCCTGCGCCTGGGTCATGCCCTGCACCTCGCAGGCCCAGGCCAGCCGCACGATCAAATGCTCGTCAGGATCGATGAAGTCTGTCTTCGGCGGACGCGACATCGGCTTTCGGCGCTATTTCACCGCCCCCATGGTCAGGCCTCGGACCAGTTGCTTCGAGGCGAGCAGGGCGAAGATCAGCACCGGAATCACGATCAGGGACGAGGTCGCCATGATCTTCCCATAGGGCAGGTTGTAACCTTCCATGAAGGATACCGCCATGGCCGGCGCCGTCTTGGCGTCCGTCCGAGTTAGAATCAGGCCGAACATCAGCTCGTTCCAAGAAAAGATGAAAGAAAAGATCGCCGAGACCGCGACGCCCGGCATGGCCAGCGGCAGGCAGATTCGCGTCATGATCGTGAATTGCGAGGCGCCTTCCAACCGCGCCGCCTCGTCAAGATCATAGGGGACGCCGCGAAACTGATCGGTCACGATCCAAATCACGATCGGCAGATTGAAGGTCAGATAGATCAGGATCAGCGTGATATGCTTATCGAGTAATCCCAGATTCTTGGCGATGAGGAAAAACGGCAAGGCCAACACGATCGGCGAGACCATACGGTTGGTGATGAACCAGAACCACAGATCCTTTTTGCCGCGGAACTCGAACCGCGCTAGCGCAAAGGCGGCCGGCACCCCCAACGCCAACGCCAGCGCCGTGGTCGAAATCGCGATGATCAGCGAATTGATCAGTGTGTCCAGCACGCCATCCTCGAACAGCGCCTCTCGGTAGTTCTCAAGCGTCGGCTCGAAGAACCATACCGGCGGCGCATTCAACGCCACGACCTGGGTCTTCAAAGAAGTCGTCACCATCCAATAGAAGGGGAAGACGCAGACGGCCATGATCACGAGCAACAGCGCGATCTGCCAGAACAGGGGCGGCGCGCGGCGGTTGGCGGCGGCCATACGCTCAGACCTCCTTATAGAAGACGCGGATGTAAATCTGCGCCAGGACGATGGTGATGATCAGCAGGATGATCGCCTGGGCCGAGGCCAAACCCTGATCGAAGGCACGGAACCCGACACGCTGGATCATCAGGGAGATGAACTCGGTGGAAGAGCCGGGGCCGCCTCGGGTCAGCGTGAAGACCATATCGAACAGCTTCAACGTATCGGCGGTGCGCAGGATCAGGACCGCGACCAGGCCCGGTATGAGGAAGGGTAGCTGCACATAGCGCAGGACGACCCACCAGCTTTTCGATTCAAGGCGCGCCGCCTCTTCAATCTCGCCCGGCACCATCGACAGACCGGCGAGCAGGACCAACGCGACAAAGGGCGTCCACTGCCAGACATCCCAGAAGATGATCATGATGAAGGCGTTCGTACTGTCGCCGATCCAGTTGATATCGGCCCCGCCAAGCAGCTGATTCACGACGCCGAATTTCTGATTGAACATGACCTGGCCGAGCAGGCCGACAACCGCATAGGTGGTCGCCATCGGCAGCACAAGACTGAGCCGCGTCAAGGTCTTCAACAGGGTCAGGCCGGGCCGATGCAACACCAGCGCTATGCCCAGCCCGAGCGCCACTTGGATCGGCAGAGCGGAGGCCAGCAGGAAAAAGGTCCGACCCATCGCCTCCCAGAAGACCGGGTCGGTCAAAACCGTCCCGTAATTCTCAAGACCGATGAATTTGACCCGTCGAAGCTTGGTCAGGTTGAAGAAATGTAGGCTGGTCCAGCCGGCGTAGAGCAGCGGCGCGATTCCGACCAGGGCGAGGGCGATGATCGACGGGCCGATAAAGGCGAAGATGGTTCTGCGGGAAACACGGTCTCGCATGCGCGGCCCCTACGAAACGCGGGAAAAAATTACGCAATCAGGCGATTCGGGGCCGCACAAAAGCGCGACCCCGAACCGGCTTCACAAAGGCCGTCTACTGGGCCAGCGGTTTGTCGCCGCTGTAATAGCCGGCTTCTTCCAGAACCGCTTCCATCCTCTCGCCGAGAATCTGCGCGCCTTCCTCGGTCGTGACCTCGCCCAGCATCATCTTCGTGCCCCATTCCTGCACGATTTCCGTGATTTCGGGCCACTCGGCGAAGCGCGGCCGGAACTCCGGCACGCCGTCCTGCCAGCTCTCGACCAGGGCCGGGATGAACTTATAGGTCTCGGCCAGGGCCGGGTCCGCATAGGCCGATTGCCGCGCCGGCACGCCGCCGCGCTCAAGATACTCAGCGGCGTTGGCTTTCGAAGTCGCCCATTGGATGAACAGCCAGGCCGCCGCCTGCTCGTCCTCGTCCGCTTGCGAGGCGACCGCCAGGGAGAACCCGCCAAGCGCCGGTTTCCGGCCAGCGGGGCCCATCGGCTCCGGGGCGATCTCGACGCAATCGGCGACTTTCGACGTGTCGGCGCTCACTACGGTCGAATAGAAGGCGGACCATTCGGTGATCATCGCCACATCGCCCTGCGCGAAAGCGTTGACCGTCTCGGCATGGTCATAGGCGACGATGCCGTCGGGCATATATTGCATCAGATCCTGACGGAATTGCAGACCGGCCTGGCTTTCCGCCGACAGCAGGTTCGAGCGGAAATTCTCGTCCAGGAAGGAGCCGCCGAAGGGCCAGATCACCCGCGCGAAACTGTCCGCCGACTGGGTCTCGTTCCGCTTGGACTGAAGCGCATAGGCGTATTTGCCGTCTTTGGTCAGCGCCGGCCCGTAGACGTCCTTCAGATCCTGCCACGTCGCGGGCGGGCCGTCGAAACCGGCCTCTTCCAGCATGCAGCGGTTGTAGAACAGCAAGCCCGAATAGTTGTCGAACGGCAGACCGTATACCGTGCCGTTCCAGCCGCCAAAGGCATTCAAGACCAGCGGGAAGAAGTCATTGATGTCGAGATTCGGATCCGCCAAATCAGGATTGGTCGTGAACTTGTCGATCGGCACGATCCATTCATTCTCGGCGAAATTGCCGATCCAGACCAGATCGATCAACGCGATGTCGAGATCGCCGCCGGCCACAAAGTCACGGACCTGTTCGCCCAGCGCGTTCTCGTATGGATGTTTGATGATGTTGATCTTGATGCCGGTCTCTTCCTCGAAGGCGGGCAGCATCGCTTCGATCGCCTCATAACCCGGACGCAGCAGGAACACGACATCGACGGTCGTGCCCGCGTAGGGCGCCGCAGCCTCCTTCAGGCTCCAAGCGTGCGCCGACGAGACGGCCCCCATGGCCAGGCCAGCCGCCAGCGCCGTGCTTGCTAGAATGTTGCGAAGTTTCATCGTTTTCTCCCTTTGTGAATGGTTGACATTCATTTGTTATGCCTACAATACAAATGTAAAACATGCGCGGGCGTCAATATGAAAGTTGCGGAGCGTTTATCGAAGCCGCAGCGCATCCGGACAAAGAAACGCCGGCAGGGAGGCTTGGTTTGGCGGCCGTAGCAATCAGCAATATCAATAAGTTCTATGGCGACCTGCAAGCGCTTCAGGACGTCTCGCTGGAGATTGAAGACGGCGCCTTTGTGGTTTTCGTCGGGCCGTCCGGTTGCGGGAAGTCCACACTCTTGCGCTCAATCGCCGGTCTGGAAGGCGTCAACTCCGGCAGCATCGTGATTGGCGACACGGACGTCACCGATCTCGAACCCGCCGACCGCGATCTGTCGATGGTGTTTCAATCCTACGCGCTCTATCCGCATATGACGGTGCGGGCGAATATGGAATTCGGCATGAAAGTAAACGGCGTGCCGCCGGACGAACGCGCGCGCCGGGTCACGGAGGCGGCTCGCATTCTCCAACTTGAGGAATTATTGGGGCGAAAACCCGGACAGCTTTCCGGCGGCCAGCGCCAACGCGTGGCGATCGGCCGGTCCATCGTCAAGAACCCGAAAGTGTTTCTGTTCGATGAGCCGCTGTCCAACCTCGATGCGAAACTGCGGGTGCAAATGCGCATCGAGCTTGAAGCGCTGCACAAAGAGCTCAACGCGACGATGATCTATGTCACCCACGATCAGGTCGAAGCCATGACCATGGCGGACGAGATCGTGGTGCTGAACGCCGGCCGCGTCGAACAGGTTGGGCCGCCGATGGCGCTCTATCACAAACCCGCCAGCGAATTCGTGGCTGGCTTCATCGGCTCGCCGGCGATGAACATTGTCGGCGCCGACAGCGTGCTCGCCGGCGCCGCCGACCGCCATCCGAACGCCGCGAAGATCGGCGTTCGGCCAGAGCATATCGTGCTGGATCCGGATTCGGGCGAGAGGGTCGAAGCGGTGGTTCGGGTGAAGGAGCAGCTTGGCGGCGAGAGCTATCTCTATACGCGGACGTCCGATGGCGAGCAGGTCGTGGTCAAGACCGACGGCGAAGACGATCACGCGCCGGGCGCCGTTTTGCGCCTCGGGCTGCCGCCGCACCGCGTACATCAGTTCGACGCGGCCGGCTTGACACTGCCGGCGTCCAGCTAGAGGGACGCGGCGCGGATGACTTCCTGGAGAGACGACTATGAAAGGCTGATCAAGCCGGCGGTGGCTAGCTCCGACGTCACCGACGCGGTCCTGATCGACCATGGCGCCGTGGCGGCGACGGGTGAGATCACAGCGCGCTACGCCCAGGGCAGGCGCGCCTTGGTGATGGCGGATGAGGCCGGTTTCGGCGCGGCCGGTCCGGCGGCGCTCGCCAGTCTGGCGGCGGCCGGGATCGCGGTCGAGACGCTCATTCTACAGGCCGATCCGCTGCCGGTCGCCTCGGTCGAAGAAGCGGAGCCGTTCCGCGCCGCGCTCGCCGCGGACCCATCCCTGTTTCCCGTCTCCGTTGGTTCCGGCGTCATCAATGATCTGGTCAAATACGCCGCTTTCGAGACCGGTCGGCGCTATGTTTCGATCGCCACCGCCGCCTCGATGGACGGCTATACCAGCGCCGGCGCGCCGCTGGTGCGCCAAGGATTCAAGGTGACAATCCCGACCCGGGCCCCCATCGCCTTGATCGCCGACCTCGATGTGCTCGCCGCCGCCCCGGTCGAGATGACCGGCTGGGGATACGCCGATTTGGCCGGCAAGTCGCCCGCCGGCGGCGATTGGATCCTGGCCGATCTCGCCGGGGCCGAACCCTTGAGCGACAGCGCCTTCGCCCTTGTGCAGGATCATTTGAAGGACTGGTTGGCGGGACCCGAGGGGATCGCTTCGGGCGACGCCGATTCAGCGGCGCGCCTGTTTGTCGGGCTGACGGCGGTCGGTTTCGCCATGGAGTTTCACGGCAGCTCCCGCCCGGCGTCGGGCGCCGATCACCAGATCGCGCATCTCTGGGAAATGGAAGGGCGGGCCTATCAGGGCCGAAAAGTGTCCCACGGCGCGGCGGTGGCCGTCGGCTGCCTGACGACCTTGGCGCTTTTCGATTGGCTCCTGGAGCAGGATCTGTCGCGCCTGGATCGGAACACCGTGTTGAACGCTGCGCCCGGTTTGAACGCAAGGCTCGCGGTCGTCGACGCCGCTTTCTCAGATCCCGAAATCGCCGCCCGCGCCCGCGTTGAAGTCGCAGAGAAGCATGTCGACCGGGCGGAGCACGCGGAACGGCTAGACCGGATTATCGAGGGGTGGCCGCGCACGCGCGCGCGACTGCGCCGGCATCTCTATCGCTATGAAGACATGGCGGACATGCTGCGCCGCGCCGCCGCGCCGATCTCCGCCGGCGACATCGGCGTAGACGACGCCCACCTTGTCCGCACCGTCTGGGCCGCTCCTTTCCTGCGACGGCGCTACACGATCTGCGATCTACTGCACGAGACGGGCCTTTGGCACAGGGCTTTGACGGCGGTTTTGCCGCGTTTGTCTTCGATCAGGGGGGCGGCCGAATGAGCCTGAACCAGATGGCGGAGAGCGCGCTGCGGGAAATCGGCGCGGTGTTGCAGCAAGCGCTGCCGACGGAAGTCGAAGCCATGGCGGCCCCGATCCTCGCCGCAAAACGAATCGGGCTTTATGGCGTTGGCCGCGAAGGGCTGATGATGAAGGCGCTGGCGATGCGTCTGTTTCATTTGGGGCTCGACGCCCATGTCGTCGGCGACATGACCACGCCCCCGCTCGGCGCGGGCGACTTGCTGATCGTCAGCGCCGGACCGGGCGATTTCTCGACCGTCGCCGCGTTGATGGGCGTGGCGCGAACCGCCGGCGCAACCTGCCTGTGCGTGACCGCCGAACCGGCGGGGGCGGCGCCGGAGCGCGCCGATGTCACGATCCATCTGCCAGCGCAAACTATGGCCCGCGATCAAGGCGGCGGAACCTCAATCCTGCCCATGGGCTCGCTGTATGAGGCGGCGCAGTTCCTGTTCTTCGAAATCCTGGTCCTCGACCTGCGTTCTCGGATGGGGCTGTCCGCCGAGGCGATGCGCGATAATCACACAAATTTGGAATGACTATGAGCCGCTGGGTCGAGCGATTTTCGATTGAGGGACGAGCGGCGCTGGTGACCGGCGCCTCATCCGGAATCGGGGCTGAGATCGCTATGGTCTTCGCCGACGCCGGCGCGCATGTTCTGGCGACCGGGCGAGACGCGGCGCGGTTGGAGAGCGTGGCCGCCACGATCCGAGAGGCCGGCGGCGTCTGCGATACGTACGCCGCCGATTTGGCGACGGAAGAGGGCTGCGCGGGCCTGATCGACGCCGCTTTGGCCTGGCGAACGCCCGTCGACATCCTGGTCAACAGCGCCGGGATCGCCGCCATCGGCCCGGCGCTCAATCTCAGCACCGAAGACTGGGACCGGACGATGGCCTTGAACCTGCGCGCGCCGTTCTTGCTGGCGCGCGGCCTGGCCCCGGCGATGATTGCGGCCCGACGCGGCAAGATCATCAACATCTCTTCCCAGACCGGCGTCATCGCCCTGCCCGACCATGCCGCCTACGCCGCCTCGAAAGGCGGGCTGAACGCACTGACGAAATCGCTGATGACCGAACTGGCGCCGCACAATATCCAGGTGAATGCGATCTGCCCGACGGTGGTCCTGACCGAGATGGGCAAGACGGTCTGGAGCCCGCCGGAGAAATCCGGGCCGATGATTGCGGCGACCCCGCTGGGGCGTTTCGGCGAGCCGGTCGAAATCGCCGATATGGCGTTGTATCTGGCCTCGCCCGCCTCGGATCTCGTCAATGGATCGTTGATGATGATCGAGGGCGGTTATTCCAGCGTCTGACCGGGCGCGGCCATGTCCTACGATGTGACCCTGACGGCGGCGCAGGCCTTCGATCGCTACGAAGAAATTCGACCGCGCCTGCCTGTGGCGGACTTTCCGGCGGCCCCGCGCCGGTGCGCCGGTCTGTTGGACGTCGCCGAGCATGTCGACGCCTTCATTCTGGATAGTTTCGGCGTCTTGAATGTCGGCGACCACCCGGTTCCCGGCGCGATCGCGCGTATCGCCGAATTGCGGGCTCTTGGCAAACGCCTGATCGTCTTGACCAACGCCGCCAGCAACCCGCACGCCGACGCGATGAAAAAATACCATAGACTGGGATTTGATTTTTCAACAGAGGAAGTGGTGTCCAGCCGCGATGTCTGCGCCGCGCGCCTGGCCGACCTGGCGCCGGGCGCGCGCTGGGGCGCCATAGCAGCCGCCGAGGACGGGTTCTCGGATATGGACGCGGATGTGCGCCATTGGCGCGGCGACGAGGATGGCGCGGTGGACGGATTTCTCCTGCTCTCGAGCGCGGACCTGCACGCGGATCGGTTCGCGCGGCTGGAGGCCGCGTTGAAGCGCCGGCCGCGTCCGCTGGTGGTCGCCAATCCGGACCTGGTCGCGCCGCGCGAAACGGGCCTGACCAAGGAGCCCGGCGCCTATGCGCACGAGCTGGCGGACCGGCTGGGCGTCACGCCGGTCTTTTTTGGCAAGCCCTATCACGCCGCTTTCGATGACGCGCTGGAGCGCCTGGACGGCGTGTCGGCGGACCGGATCGCGATGGTCGGCGACACGCTGCATACCGATATCCTGGGCGGCCGGGCCGCAGGCCTGAAGACGGTCCTGATGCTGGATCACGGCCTGTTCGCGGGCCTCTCGGCGGAGTCGTTCATGGCGCGATCCGGCGTCATTGCGGACTTCGTGACACCCAGCATATGATCCAGACATCGTCAGCGTTTCGGTGCAGAGCGCCGAGGCAAGCGAGCGCCGTAAGCTCAAACGTTTCGATCTGACAGGGGTCATGGGCCGCCGTCGTGTCGATATCCGGCGCCGTCTCTCCAGGTTTAGCGACAATGGCCAATCTCGTATCTCCAACCCTCGGCGGCACGCAATTCTGGAGAGACACATACATTCACGCCGGCTGGCGCATTCAACAGAATGTTTTCACGCGCCATTGCCGCCTGCTCGACGCTGAGAACAAGCGGCGCGCATGGGGTCCCTACAACGCCGTCTATGCGCGGTTTTCAGACATCAGAAAAGCGCAGGCGATTGAGCCTGTAAGCCGGACGATGGTCATGCTGGTGCATGGAATTGCGCCCGTCATCGACCCGTTTCGAAAAACCGAACCGTTCCTCAGGGACTTGGGGTACGACGTCGTCAGCGTTCGCTACCCAAGCACGCGGGACACGCTTCAATCTCACGCTGCAGGATTGGCGCAGGTTCTGGAGCGTTTGGAAGGAACGGATGTCGTTCATTTCGTCACGCATTCTATGGGCGGGTTGGTCATCCGCTGCTTGCTCGCAGGCGAGGGCGCTTGGAGAGACAGGGTGAAGGTCGGACGCGTCATACTGATCGCGCCGCCCAATCAAGGCTCCGCAATCGCGCGCGTCCTTCAGGATTTTCAACCGTACAAATTCTTCTGGGGCAAGTCCGGTCAACAATTGACCCCGAAAGCGGCCGCAAGTGTGCCCCAGGCGAACTTCCCCTTCATCACGATCGCAGGCGGTCGGAATGACGGCCGAGGCTACAATCCCCTGCTTGACGGCGACAATGACGGCACCGTGACAGTCGCCGAAACCCGCCTCGCCGGCGCTGAAGCGCATCACGTCGTCCCCAGCATCCACACGACGATCGCCGGAAGCCCCGACGCGCTTCGTCTATGCCAAGACTATCTCGCGTCCTACACGGAAGCCGGCGCGCCGAGCAACGGGGCGTATCGGCCCAGCGGAACCTGCTCAGGTTAAGCCGCCAAATCGAATGCCTCAGCAGGGGTCTTCATGGCAAGCGCCTGATGCGGGCGTTTGTGGTTGTAGAACTGGTTCCAGTCGCCGACGGTGCGGGTGGCATGGGCGAGGCTCTCGAAGCGGCCCAATGTTTGGACCCGGGCGATCAGCGCATATTCGAGCGCCAATTTCCGCTTCGAAGTCCAAGATTTGATGCTCTGCGCCAGTTGCCCACTCATCGCTACTTCTTCCTCCTAGCAACATGGGCAGGTTTTCACTGTTTAGTTGCACTCTAATTAGGCTTTTTCATCAACCTCTGCCGTCTTTGTACAAAATGCCGTACCCGGCCTGATTGCCGTGTGTCGGGTAACGATCGGCGTCCATGACGCACCTCTCCTATTTCACCAGAACAGTACGTTATGGGAGAGGCGGTTTTAGGCGGATATTCCTTCAATGAATTTTCTAATTTCATCAGCAGACTCTTGCGGTTTCGCCTGCAATAAAAAATGTGGCCCTTGTATTGGCCTTATTTTTATCTCCGTGAAGAAATCATCAAATTCCTCAGAATGGGTGCTGGGCACCAACTTATCGTTTGTGGCTTGTAGATAAATGGATGGGACTGTGCATTTCTTTAGGCTGACTTTTAGATTTTCGACTGCCCTAAGCCGGCTGCGTATTAACTGAGAATCCAGAGCACTGATTGTTTTACGAAAAAGCGTAACGAGCTCATCATTTGCACCCTTGCCAAGAAACAACCTTTTCTCGAAGTATTTGGCCATAGGCAATTTCGCTAATAATTTCACTGGAAACACTCTTGAAACTGCGAGTAGAGATTTTCGAGGCGGCGTTAGGAACGTAGCCACGAAGACGATGCCTCTGATATTCTCATGGTGTTGTACGGCTAGTTTTGCAGCGATAGGGCCGGAGAAAGATTCGGCAACAATTATGTGGTCTTCATTTGGCAACTTTTCGCTGACATATTCGCACAATATGTCGTAATCCTGCTTGCGAGTATCTGGAAGCCTAACAACCTGCGCATCGTATGCTGACAACGCAGGCATAATTGGAGAAAACATTTCACCCGTTCCATCCAATCCTGGAAGTAGTATGATTTTCAATACTGTCCCCTTAAAAAACTAGACATTCTTGCACTTGTTTTTTTGTTCTCCCCCATGGTTTGTCCGCACTTGTTGTCCATCCTTTTTTTGTTTGAATCGGACGCATTCGAGCGCCCTGTTGCGCCGCCTTGAGCGAAGCGTAGGGTGGGCAAACAGGGCATGGCAAGATTGTCCGTGGCGCAGGCGGACGATAGCCGAGCGGGCAGTGTGGTGGCTTGGTGTTGCAGTGAATGCAAAAACGCGCCGCTCCGAGATCCGCAACTTCTTGCGAACGTGGTCCAGACAGACCCGGCGCCGGACAGGGCTCAGTTGTTTCCTTCAAGGGCCTCCTTCCCGACCAGCTTGTCCAGCGTCAGATCGAACACGGCCTTGCGGAGCCGCAGGTTCTCCCGTCCCAGGTCCTTTAACCGGATTGCCTCAAGACCGCCCGGAAATTGCTATTTTAACGCTGGTTAATCCAACGCGCCGGAGAAAGTGTAAACCATGTCTTCGGTATAGTTCGTAAACCATGTGTCCGGTATAGACCGAAGGGAGATTGGCGCGCCCAAGATGCGTCGAACGAATAACTAAGACTTCAACAAGTTACTGATTTTGTTGACTATTTAGCGCTTGGCTTAGGAGTATGTTTATCACAAAGTTTGCCACTTTGTTTGCCAAGAGCACTTCATCGGGACAGTCGGCATGAGATGCTCGGCGCGCTCGGCGCCGCGAATGGTTTAGATCTAGTCGAGCAGTTGCCGCGCCCGCGCCTTCGCGGCGCTTTGAGCGCGGCGGTCGTGATACGCCCGTTCGACGCGTTCGAATATCGCGATCGCGATCGCCTCATATTCCGTGTTCTCGCACCGTAGGGCCGCCGCAGCAGCGGCGCGCAGCGGACGTCGAAGCAAATCCGGCGTCAGATATGACAGGTCTTTGGAGCACCGCTTCGTCATCTCGCATGGAAACGGACCGCAGGTCGGACTGCTCGCCCTGCAAGGGGCCGCCTAGAGGCCGGATGAAGCCTATCCACTGGACGTGCTCGGCGCCCAGACGGAGGGCATGATCGGCTATATGATCGAGCAGGAGTTAGGGATCTTGCTGCCCTTCGAGTCGCCGTTCGCCACGCTCTTGACCATGATCGAGGTCGATCCGGCGGACCCCGACTTCCAGGATCCGACGAAGTTTATCGGCCCGCTCTATGAAGAGGCGGAGGCCAAATGTCTGGCCGCCGAGAAGGACTGGTCGGTCCGGCAGGATGGGGACAAGTGGCGAAGGGTCGTGCCTTCGCCCCAGTCGAAACGCATTTTCGAGATCCGCCCGATCAAGTGGCTTTTGGACAAAGACACGGTGATGATCTGCGCCGGCGGCGGGGGGGATCCCGACGATCTACGACGATCAGCGCAAGTTGCATGGCGTCGAGGCGGTGATCGATAAGGACCATACTAGCGAGCTTTTGGCGCGGGAATTGGACCCCGATCCTTTCGTGATGGCGACCGATGCGGATGCGGTCTATTTGGACTGGAACACGCCGCAACAACGCGGCATCAGATCGGCGACGCGCGAGGCGATGCGCCAGTTCGACTTCCCGGCCGGATCCATGGGGCCGAAGGTCGACGCGGCGCGCCAGTTCGCAGAACTAACCGGCAACAGCGCCGCCATTGGCGCCCTCGCGGACTTGGCGGAGATCGCGACCGGCGCCGCGGGCACGACAATTCGCATGGATGCGAGCGAAATCGCGTACCACTTGTCTGTCCAAGTAACCTTCTTGGCCAACAAATAGGTTGATTGTCTTGATGGGTCTGAGGCTCTGGTTTCGGTATTCGAGGTGCGGGCGTTCGGTGTTGAAGTGGGCGAGCCATTTATCGGGGGAAGACCACTCTGACGTTTCCACCGTTCTGTGGATTCCAAGACAGACGCCAAAAGAGTACGAATACTGGAGAGACGTTCCCTGTCATCTGTCCTGACTAGAGCAATCTGGGAATACCCAGCGCCAGGTCTTGCCAGAACCACAATATTACGGCGGTCGCCAGCATGATAGCTGCGAAGGGCCAGGCCCCCTTGATAACCTCCTGCAGCCGCGCTTTGCCGACCGCTTGGATGACAAATAGGTTGAGCCCCACCGGCGGCGTGATAAGGGCGGTCTCGATAAGAACGACAAAGAAGATGCCGAACCAAATGGGGTCGATGCCCATGGCCGCCAATGACGGGAACAGGACCGGCACCATGATCAACAGCATGGAGAGGGCCTCAAGGAAGAAACCGATGACCAACAAGACGGCCCCGACCGCGAGCATGAACCAATTGGCGTCTGAGACATTCGCTGTAATCAACTGAGAGATGTTTTGCGGAATCAGATAGAGCGTGATGGCGTAGGAGAAGACTTTCGCGCCGACGATGATCAGGAAAATCATCACCGTCGTGACCATGGCTTTAAAAGTTGCGTCTTTAACCTTTTCCCAATTCATGCGTCCCATGGCGAAGGTGATGGCCAGCGACAAGACGAAGCCGACGCCGGCGCTCTCGGATGGTGTGGCGATGCCGGTATATATGGAGCCGATGATGGCGACGGCGAGCAACACGGTGGGAAGCGCCCGTAGAGTGGCCCTCTTACGTTCTTGCCAGCTTGCGCGCGGTATCGGCGTGTACCCGCCGCCGACGGTTGAATAAAGAACGCCATAGACGATAAAGACGCCCGCCAGAAAAAGGCCTGGACCGATACCCGCCAGGAACAGGGTCGGGATCGATTGCTCCGTTACGACCCCATAGATGATCAGAGGGATGGATGGCGGAATCAGAATGCCGAGTGTGCCGCCCGCCGCCAGCATGCCCAACGTAAAGGAGCGGTTATAGCCGCGCTGCGCCATTTCCGGGATGGCGACAGTGCCAATGGTTGCGGCTGTGGCGACGCTGGAGCCCGAGATGGCGGCGAAAAGGGTGCAGCTGACGATCGTGGCGACGCCCAAGCCACCGGGCCAGTGGCCGACCCAGCTTTGCACAGCGGCGAAGAGATCCTTGCCCACCCCGCCGCGCAGCAGAATATTGGACATCAACAGAAACATGGGCACGGCCAGCAACTCGAAACTGTCCATGGCGCCATACAGGCGCTGGGGAACCCCGATCAACGGGAAGCCTTTCCACAACAACAATACAATGCCAAGAGACCCCAGGGCGAAAGCCACGGGCACGCGCAGCAGCAAAAGGATCACAAGAGTCGACAGGATGATGGCCGCTTCCATTGCCTACAGCTCTTCATGGTGTTCGGCGCCGGGTACGCCATCCACCCAAATCCGGATGAGTTCAACAGCGCACTGGATCAGCATCAATCCGAAGCCGACCCAAACGGAGGCATGGGTCAGCCATTTGGGCGGCGCCAGAAAGGAGTCTGTGGTATGCCCCGCCAGCGTCGCTTTCAGCCAAAGGTCAAACCCGAACTTCACTGTGACGATGCAGAAGAATCCGATCACGATAATCGAAAAACTCTCGACAATCCGCCGCACCAGCGTTTTTGGGTCCTTTAAAAACACGTCGATCAGAATCATCTCGCGGTGACGGAGCAAATAGGCTCCCGCGAGGAAGGTCGCCCAGATTTGAAAAATGCGTGAGACCTCATCCACCCAGATGGTCGGCGCTGTGAATACGTAGCGCATGACCACTTCAAAGGTCACGAACAGCCCGACGGCGAAAAACATCCAAGCCGCCACCGTACCCATCAGATCGGAAATCTTATCGAACTTGCGCCACATGGCTTGATCCGCCTACGCCTTTTCTAGCGCACTGCGCTGTATCCGCATTACAGTCACGAAAGCGGGTCCGGTTCCGGAGCAACCGAACGCCGCATTTCGATCATGTCATGCGCGAGGGATGATTGGTCTTTACTGGGCCGCGGCGATAACGTCCGCAGCGATCTGGCCGCCATTCTCGACGAACCGCTCGACGACGGAGGCGGTCGCCTCCCGCCATTGGGCCCGTTCGGGGTCCGTCAGTTCGATGACATTCATCTTGGTTTTCAGATAGGCCAACGCTTCCGTCTCGATCTGGAAAATCCTGTCACGCAGTTCCTTCTCCACTTTTAGGCCGCAGTCATTGACGGTTTTCTGTTTGCCCGCGGAGAGGGATTGATAAAACTCCTCATTCATGACTGCGACGAATTCAATGTCGGAATCAAATGTCAGCGTCATGTTGGGCATGACCTCATACAGTTTCCGGGACTTGGCGCCGGTCAAACCGGTGATCCCCGCGTCCACGGCGCCCTGTTGATAGGCCAGGAATTGTTTGGAGCCCGACATCAGAGTTGGCGCGCCGCCAAGCGCTTCGACCGTCCAGCCCAAAAGTTTGCCGAAGGTCCGAACCTTCTTGTCCTGGATGTCGGCGGGCACGCGGATGGGTTTTTTCGAGACATAAATGGTCCGGCCGAACGCTTGCCACCAGAGAATGCGCGCGCCTGTCTCCTCCAAAACAGCCTTATCCAGGACCGCGCGAACGGCGGAACCGGGCGCCGTCGCCTTTTTCACCTTCTCTTCGGAATCGAACAGGAAGGGCACATAGACAGCATCTACAGCCGGAACGCTGCCGGCGAAACGCGTCAGGGATGCAGTACCCATCTCAATGGCGCCGGAGCCCACGGCTTCGGGCACCTGCTTGTCCGTATAGAGTTGGGCCGACGGGAATATCTGAACCTGTAGATCACTGTCGGCGGATTCCACGCATTGCTTCCATGCGTTCAGATTTACCCCTAACGGGTGTGTCTCCGGAAGTTGCAGAGTAATTCGAATGGTCTCTGCAGACGCTTGCCCGGCGCCGAAAGCCATCATGACGGTCATCGCCGCCGCAAAGCCTTTTTGACGAAGCATTTTCTGTTCCCTCCACTGCATGCCGCACGCGGCGGCTGTTCGCTTCTAAAAAAACCCAGTTGTTCTATTGTACAGAACGTGATTCTATTATACAGAATGGCGATAAACCATCAACCCATATCACGATAGTGAATGGAAGGTGTGCTGTGGCGAAGGACCGAGTCGAAGCTGTGGAGCGCGCACTCATGCTGTTGGACGCTCTTTCCGGTGATGAAGGAACCATGAGTCTCGCCGACCTATCCCGTAAGACTGGCTTCTACAAAAGCACCATCTTGCGGCTTAGCGGCTCCTTGGAGCGTTTTGGATATCTTACGCGCCAAGCCGATGGTCGCTTTCGGCTAGGGCCCGCACTCTGGCGTATGGGCTCGCTTTATGGCCGGGATTTCGATTTGGGTGAGCATGTCCGGCCTATGTTGCGACGGTTGCGCGATACGGTAGGCGAAACCGCGTCATTCTACATCCGCGACGGCGATGTTCGTGTTTGTCTCTACAGCTTGAACTCCAAACGCGCCATCCGCCACCATCTCGAAGAGGGTATGCTTATGCCGCTTGAACGCGGCGCGGCAGGGCGTTTGCTGTTGGCTTATAGCGACGATGATAGAGCAGACAGCCGAAAAATTCGCGCAGCGGGATACGCCATCTCACTGGGTGAAAGAGATCCGGACATTGCCGCCGTAGCGGTGCCGGTTCGGCGCGCCAATGGCCAGATTCAAGGAGCGTTGTCGCTCTCAGGCCTGATCACTCATTTTGATTCGGACCTTCAGAAACGCGCTATTAAAGAGCTCTCAATCGCGGCGACAGAGTTGGGACAGCGCTTGATCGACTAAAACTCCTCGACGCCCACCACAGGCGTAGAGACTTATCATTTGATTGTATTTCATGTATCAGGAGTTTCCATAACGCGAATTCCAACATCTCGGAATTCGCATAGTGAGATGCGAATGACGCTGCTATCTTCGGGCGCGCCTTTAAACATAGTTGGGATCTATAACCATGACGCGGAAAGCGCCAGACCGTGTAGCAGAGACGTCTTTGCCGCTGTCAGGCATCCGCGTGTTGGAAATCGGTCATTTCATCGCCGGTCCATTTTGCAGCCGGTTGCTCGCGGATTTCGGCGCCGATGTGATCAAGATTGAGCCGGTAGACAAGGGAGACCCGGTTCGCACTTGGGGCAAGCAAGTGGACGGACGCTCTCCTTGGTGGTCGGTTCACGGACGCAACAAGCGATGCGTGACCTTAAACCTCAAACATGACGAAGGTCGGACGATCGCGATCAAACTGATCGAAAGCTGCGATGCTTTGGTCGAGAATTTGGCGCCGGGCAAGCTCGCGGCGCTGGGGTTGGATGATAAGACGCTCAAAGCGATTAATCCGGCGCTGATTATTACCCATATTTCAGGGTATGGCCAAACGGGCCCCAGCAAGGACAAGCCCGCCTGGGGCGTCATCGGCGAAGCCGTGGGAGGACTTCGTCATCTCTGCGCCTATCCGTCAGATCAATTGCCCAATGGCCTCGACCTGCCGCCGGTTCGCACCGGGATCAGCATCGGCGACAGCATCGCCGGACTCTACGCCGCCATTGGCCTGCTGATGGCCTTGCTGGCCCGCCATCGAGGCAGCCCGACGGCGCCCGTGGATGTCGCCCTAAACGAGGCCGTTTTCAGTCTGATGGAAGGCGCGCTGCCCGAATACAGTGTTCTTGGCACGGTGCGCCAACCGGCGGGCACGGCTCTACCGACCACGCAACCCTCCAACCTGTTCAAATCTCGGGACGGCAAATGGATTGTCATCGCCGCGAACGCCGACAGATTGTTTGCGCGTTTGATGACGGTGATCGGCCGGCCGGACTTGGTCGGCGATCTTCGGTTTCAAGATAATGCGGGTCGATGCGCCCATGTTGACGTTCTGAATATACTGATCTCCGAATGGGCGGCGGCGCGGGATGCGGAAACGGCGCAACGGGAACTTGATGCAGCGGGCGTTCCGGCGACATTGGTCTATGACATCTCCGACTGCGCCAAGGATCATCAATTGCGCGCCCGCGATATGATAGAGACGGTCGAAGATCCGTTCTTCGGTTCCATTCAACATCCTGGCGCCGTCCCCCGGTTTGGGGCCCCGACCCAAGTCCGTTGGGCCGGCCCCGCCATCGGCGAACACAACCAGTCTGTATATGGCGACTTGTTGGGCATGAACGACGCCGAACTCGAACGTTTGAAAGCAGAGGGCGTCATATGAGCGGGTCGCGTGTCACGATCGTCGAGGTTGCGCCGAGAGACGGGTTTCAAGCCGTCACGCAGCCAATCCCGAGTGCGGACAAGGCGAAGGCCATCGCCAAGCTCAAAAACGCCGGGCTTCGACGCATGGAAATCGGCGCCTTTGTCAACCCGAAGGCTGTGCCCCAGATGACGGATACGGCGGACCTGCTCTCCCAGTTTCCGGCATCGGGCGATTGGCGGCCTCATGTCTTGACGGCGAACCGGAAGGGAGCGGAAGCCGCATTGAAGGCGGGCGCCGAAGGCATCGTGTTTGTGATTTCGGCCAGCGAAGCGCACAACCAAAACAATGTTCGGCGCAGTGTGGCGGAAAGCCTCGAGGAATTCGCCGTCAGCGTCGATACGGCAGCTATCCAATGTGCGGACCGGCCGGTCATGTGGCGGCTCAATGTCGCGACCGCCTTCGATTGTCCCTTCGCGGGCGTGGTCGGGCCCGAAGCGGTTCTCTATCTGATCGCGGGTGGTTTGGACATTGTCCGTGATGCGCCCAACCATTCCCTGGAAATTGGTCTTTGCGACACGACGGGCCGGGCCTTTCCTGATCAAGTTGCCGAGATTTTCCGCACGGGCCTTGAGCGGTTCGGCGACAAACGAACCGGCGGACCGGATTGGGCTTTTCATGGCCACGATACCTACGGTCTCGGTGTCGCGAACGCTCTTTATGCGCATCAGGCGGGTGTCCGTGTTTTCGACGGTTCAGCTGCGGGTCTGGGCGGCTGCCCTTTCGCGCCAGGCGCGACGGGGAACACGGCGACGGAAGACTTGGTTTTCGCTTTCCAAAACATGGATATCGAGACCGGCGTCGATTTGGCGGCCCTCCTGGAGGCCGCAGACATGATCGCCTTGATCGATCCGCCATCGACGGGCGGCCATGTGCGCGGGGCGCCCAGACAACGCGTGCTGAACGAGATCCCGGCCTGAGGATGGACGCGGCCAAACTCCTTCGAATCGATCTCTTAAGCCTCCGTCTGTTCGAGGATATCATCACGCATGGCAGCATGGCGCGCGCAGCCGAGGCGCGCCATATCGCGCCCTCCGCGGTCAGCCGGCGGATGTCCGATTTGGAATTGGCCTGCGGGGCGCGTCTCTTGACCCGCCACCCGCGCGGCATGCGACCGACGCACGCGGGGCGCACCGTCGCCCGGTTCGCCGCTTCCATCCTGGAACAGGCGGATCATATGGCGAGCGAACTATCTGACCAAGCCTCGGGCGTGGAAGGTCACATTCGCATAAGCGCAACGATTTCGGCGATCACACAATTCCTGTCAGACGATATCTCCGTCTTTCTCAGAACGCATCCCAAGGTGCGCATCGATCTTCGCGAGGAAGTCAGCCGTAAAGTAGTGGATTTGGTGTTGAGCGGTCGCGCTGATCTAGGCGTCGCCGCCGACCTCGGCCCGCATCCGGCGTCGGGTCGTCTGAACGTTCGTGAATACCGAACGGACGAACTGACTGTGATCGCGCCAAAAGGGCACCCGCTGCACGCGCGGTCATCCTGTACGTTCAAGGAAACGTTGGCGTATGACCATATTGTCATGCAGGCGGAAAGCTCCTTGCATCAACTATTGAATGGCAAAGCCGTGGAGCTAGGCGGCGCGTTTCGTGAGAAACTGTCCGCAGCCAGCTTCGACAGTGTTCGGCGCTTGGCCGCGGCGGGCGTCGGGATCAGCATTCTGCCCCGGGGCAGCGTCGCCGGTTTTGCTCAGGCCGAGGGATTCAGCCTGATTCCCTTGTCCGACCTTTGGGCCCGACGCCGGCTAATGATGGTGGCGCGCGATTTCGATGCGCTCACCGCCGCAGCGAAAGCGTTTGTCGAAATAGCCCAGCACAACATACCTCAATCATCATAATACGCCTCATCACCCGATTTCGGGTTTGGACGCCAAGCGCGTCACCCCTGTCTCAGCGTGCTGGTTCGGTGAAAAATCAATCAGAGCCCCCATGTTGAGCTATTCAATGGCTCTCGCGCGATTTAATATGTGCGGTCTTGAACCAAAAACCCGTGGTCACCCTATGGTCACGTTCTTTGTCACGGCCCCATTGGGCCCACCACGCGCCATCGTCTAATACATTGAAATATATAGAAAATATGGCGCACCCGAGAGGATTCGAACCTCTGACCTCTGCCTTCGGAGGGCAGCGCTCTATCCAGCTGAGCTACGGGTGCTTGCTTGATCGGGGCGGGGCGCTGGCGGTCCGCCCGGTCCGCGGCCGGTCAGGCGGCGAACCGCGCTGATATAGACAGGTTCCGCGCTTTAATCCAGCGCTAATCCTTGCGATACTCTACTCCATGCCGCGTTTGACAGAGAGCCGGGCCCGGCGGGAGGGGATGCGCAACATGACCTATCGGTTGGAGGATCTGGCCGCCGATTGCCGGGAGGCTTTGCGGACGGGCGAGACGCCGGACGCGCTGGCGGCGGTAAAGGCGTCCGTGACGCGCGCGCTCTCCGACCCGGATTTCCTGGCCGCACATTTGGGACCGGAAAACACGGCGAACCGGTCGGTCCTGTATGAGGACCCCGATCTCGGTTTTGCGATCTGCGCCCATGTCTATACGGGCCATGCGATGGGCGAGCCGCATGATCATGGACCGACCTGGGCGATCTATGGTCAAGCCGAGGGGGTGACCGAGATGACCGATTGGCGCGTGGTGGCCCCGGCCGCAGACGGAACGCCGGCCAAGGTCGCGCAAGCCAACTCTTACCGCTTGAACCCGGGCGATGTGCATGTCTATCCGACCGGCGCCGTGCATGCGCCGCTACGCGACGGTCCGACCAAGCTGCTGCGGGTCGAAGGCCAGAACACCGACCGGATCGCCCGCACGCCGATGGTGAAGGCCGAGGGTTAGGCGCGCCCCCCCGCTGATGCGGGTCTTCTAAGCTCGCTACGCCCCGCGCCCGCCTTGCCTCGCACGCCGCGCTCTGACAGAAGGGCGGCGAGCGACTAAATCACGGACGTGCAGCATGTCCCTGGAACGCAGCCGGCGTATTTCCGTCGCGCCGATGATGGATTGGACGGACCGGCATTGCCGGGCGTTTCATCGCGTCGGGACGGCGGATACGCTGCTTTATACCGAGATGGTGGTCGATCAGGCGATCCTGCATGGCGATCTGGACCGGCTGATCGGCTATTCCCCGGCCGAACATCCGCTGGCCTGTCAGCTGGGCGGCTCGGATCCGAAAGACCTAGCCAAGGCGGCGCGTTCGGTCGCGGCGTTTGGCTATGACGAGATCAATCTGAATGTCGGCTGTCCGTCCGACCGAGTGCAGTCGGGCCGGTTCGGCGCCTGCCTGATGGCGGAGCCCGATCTGGTCGCCGATTGTGTGAAGTCGATGCAGGACGCGGTCTCGATCCCTGTCACCGTGAAGTCGCGGATCGGGATTGACGATCAGGACGGCTATGACGCGTTCCGCCGCTTCATCGATACGGTCGCGGCGGCGGGCTGTTCGATCTTCACGGTGCATGCGCGCAAGGCGATTCTCAGCGGCCTCAGCCCGAAAGAGAATCGCGAAGTCCCGCCGCTGAAATACGACTATGTGCGCCGCCTGAAAGCCGACCGCCCGGACCTGACCGTGGTGCTGAATGGCGGCGTGCCATCGTTGGAAGAGGCGGCGGCGCATCTGGCCTGGGCCGATGGCGTGATGATCGGGCGGGCGGCCTATCAGACCCCGGCGATCCTGCTTCAGGCCGACCGGCTGATCGCCGGGGACCCTGTCTTGACCCCGACCCCGGATCTGGATCGGCGCCTGCGCGCCTGGGTGCGGGATTTCCTGCCCTATATCGAAGAGCAGCGGCGGCGCGGCGTCGGGCTGCATCGCATGACGCGGCATATGCTGGGCCTGTTCAACGGCCGTCCCGGCGCCCGGGTCTGGCGGCGCTATCTCAGCGAGAACGCCTATTCGGAAGAGGCGGGGCCGGAGACCGTCGAGCGGGCGTTGGGCCGGATTCCCAGCGACGTCGATCTGGCGCAGAGCGCGTAATAGCGCCGGGTCTGCGCCGCGTTAGGGCAAGACGCCGCCGCTTTCGACCATCGCCGCATAAACCTCGCCCGCCACGGCGCTGGGTTTATGCTGACCGATCTCAATCGCTTCGCGTCCGGCGGCGACCATCTCCTTGGTCGGGCTGCGCGGCGCCAGAACATAGCCCGCCTGGTTCAAGGCCCTCACAACCTCTTCCGCCTGCTTGCTGTAATTCTCGTTGAAAAAGGTCCAATCGGCCGAGCGGATCGCATCCGCGATCAAGCAGTTGACTGACTTGTCGATCTCATCCGGCGTCAGTTTCGAAGGATCAGGCGTATCGGCTTTTCCAAAGGGGATCATGGGTCGGGCGTCCCTGCTGCTCTCTGTCGCCCCCGTCTTTACCGCGCGCCGCGTCCTCTTCACAATCGCCGCGACAGGCATAGGACGGAGGCGCGCCATGGACAGTCGACAGATCACCTTTCTCTACGCAACCGACCTGGACGCGTCCCGACGCTTCTATGAGGAGGCGATCGGCCTTGAACTGGTGCAGGTTCAAGAGGCCGGCTGCCGGATCTATCGCAGCGGCCCAAGCTCTTTCCTTGGTGTCTGCAAGACCCGTCCCGACCGGCCGTCCGGCGGCGCCGGCGTCGTGATCTGCTTCGTCGTCGAGACTGAGGCCGCGGTTGACGAAGCCGCCGCCAAATTCACCGCGGCCGGGGTTCTGACCGATGGCGACCCGCGTTGGAACGGCGATTTCGACATTTATCATTTCTATTGCCGCGACCCGGACGGCTACGCGCTGGAGGTCCAGTGCTTCAAGGACCGCAACTGGGCCGGCGATTGAGGACCCGGGCTGAGCCCCTACTCCCCGGCGACGGTCATGCCGTCGATGCGCAGGGTCGGCGCGTTGGTCGCATATTTGAAGGTCAGGTCGTTCGCCGGAGTCAGGTTCAGGAACATCTCGATCAGATTGCCGGCGACGGTGACCTCATTCACCGGATAGGCGATCTCGCCCTTCTCGATCCAGAAGCCGCTGGCGCCGCGGCTATAGTCGCCGGTCACGCCGTTCACGCCCATCCCCATCATGCTGGTGACATAGAAGCCGCTCTCGATCTCGCCGATCAGGGCTTCCGGGGTCAGGTCGCCGGGCTGCATATAGACATTCGTGGTCGAGGGCGAGGGCGGGCCCGAAACGCCGCGCGCGGCGCGTCCGTTCGAGGTCAGGTCCAATTGCCGGGCGCTGCGCAGATCCAGGATCCAGGTCTGCAAAACGCCATCCTCGACCAGCGCCAGGGCGGGGTTCGCCAATCCTTCCGCATCGAACGGTTTTGAGCCGAGGCCGCGCGGCCGGTGCGGATCGTCCAGCACCGTTACGCCTTTGGGCATAATCTGATCGCCCATTTTGTCTTTCAGGAAGCCGACGCCGCGCGCGATTCCGGCCCCGTTGACGGCGCTGGTCAGGTGGCGCAGCATGCCGTTCGAGACGCGCGGATCGAAGATAACAGGCGCCGATGTTGTCGGCCCTTTGCGCGGGTTCAGCTTGGCGACCGCGCGCTCGCCGGCCGATTTGCCGACTTTCACAGGGTCGTCCAGATCGCTGCGATAGACGGCGGTCGAATAGTCATAGTCGCTTTCCATGCCGACGCCTTCGCCGGCCAGGACCGAGACGCCGACGCCATGACGTGAGCCTTGATAGGTTCCGGAAAAGCCGTTGCTGGCGGCCAAGGCGATCGACCAGTGCGACCAATCCGCCTCGGCCCCTTCCGAGTTGCTGACGCCCGCGACTGAGAGCGCCGCCTCTTCCGCCGCCGCCGCGCAGTCGAGCAGGTCCTGCGCCGAGGGCTCGACCGGATCGACGCTGTCGACATTCGGATGCGGACCCGGGCTGATTTGCTCAGCCGTCGCCAGGCCGGCATAGGGATCGTCCGGCACCGCGCCGGCCATCGCCAAGGCCCGCTCGACCAGATCGTCGAGCGCCGACGGCGACCAGTCGTTCGAGGACACGACGGCCTGTTTCTGACCGATCAAGACGCGCAGGCCGAGATCCTGGCTTTCCGACCGCTCCAGCTTCTCGACATTGCCCAACCGCCGCGCGTGGCTGATCGAGACGCCGCGCGCAGCGACCGCGTCCGCTTGATCGGCGCCGCGCGCCCGCGCCTTGGCGATAAGCGTGTCGAGAAGGTCGAGATCGGTGTCGGCGTCGGTCATAGAATGTTTCCAGGTAAAGGACGAAAGGGAGGGCCCCGTCGGCCGGGGCGTGAATGCCGGCCGCGCGAGAGTGCGTCAGCGGAACGCGTCAAACAAGCCTTCGGGCAGCGGAATGCCGACGGGTTTTTCGCCCATGCCCATGAAGGCGATGTACGCGGCGGCGCCCAAGCCGATGATTGACAGGATGATCTGTACGCGTACACGCCTCAGCATCGGCCCCGGATCTTCCATGCGGTCGGGATCGGGCCGCTCGCCGCCGACCCGGCGCTCGAAACGGCCCTCCGTGTAGTTCTTCCGGTTCACGAATTTGAACAGGATGAACAGGCCCAGCATGACCAGGCCGGCGATCCAGATCGTGTCGGCGATATGCGGATCCATGCCCATAACGTCTGACTTCCAATCGGCCTATTTCGACACCGGATTGGCGAGGGCGTTTTCGCGCTCGACCGCGCGCCAGCCGATGTCCCGACGCCAAAAGCCGTTTGGCCAATCGATCCGGGCGATTTCCGCATAGGCTCGCGCCTGCGCCTCGGCGACCGTGTGGCCACGCGCGGTGACGTTCAGCACGCGCCCGCCGGCGGCGGCCAGCCCGCCATCAGGGCCCAGCGTCGTGCCGGCGTGAAATGTCACCACATCCGGGTCCGGCGCGCCGTTGGGCCCCGCCGGGTCGGGCAGAGTGATCGGCGTGCCTTTCTCATAGGCCCCCGGATAGCCTTTCGACGCCATCACCACGGTCAGGGCGGTTTCCTCATACCAGCGCAAATCGAAATTGGAGAGCACGCCGTCGGCGCAGGCCAATAAGGCCGGCGCCAGGTCCGACATCAGCCGCATCAGGATCGCCTGGCATTCCGGATCGCCGAAGCGGATATTGTACTCGATCAGTTTCGGCCCCTCGTCCGTGACCATCACGCCGAGGAACAGGACGCCCTGAAACGGCGAGCCCTCCGCCTTCATCGCCGCCAGGGTCGGGTTCAGGATCGTATCGATAATCTGTTTTTCGACCGCATCGGTGCAGACCGGCGCCGGCGAATAGGCGCCCATCCCGCCGGTATTGGGGCCCTGGTCCCCGTCATAGGCGCGCTTATGATCCTGCGCCGAGGCCAGCGGCAGCGCCGTATCGCCGTCGCAGAGCGCGAAATAGGACAGTTCTTCGCCTTCGAGGAATTCCTCTATCACCAACTCCCGCCCGGCGGCGCCGAACTTGCCATCCTCCAAGGCCTCCTGCGCCGCGGCCAGGGCCTCTTCGATAGTCATCGCAACGGTGACGCCTTTGCCCGCCGCCAGCCCGTCAGTCTTCACCACGATCGGCGCGCCATGGTCCTGGATGAACGCCTCGGCCTCGGCGTAGCTGTCGACCCTTGTATAGGCGGCGGTCGGAATCCCGTACTTGCGGCAGATATCCTTCATATAGCCTTTGGAGCCCTCCAGCCGCGCAGCCTCGGCGCTGGGACCGACCGTCTTGATCCCGGCCGCGCGCATGGCGTCGGCCAGACCGTTGACCAGCGGCTCCTCCGGTCCGACCACAACCAGATCGATCTTTTCATCGACCGCGAACCGGACGAGCGCGTCGATGTCGTTCACGCCGATATCGACCAGCACCGCGTCCTCGGCGATTCCAGGATTGCCGGGTGCGCAATAGAGCGACTCGCACAGCGGCGAGGCGGCCAGCGTCCAACAGAGCGCGTGTTCCCGCCCGCCCGAACCAATCACCAGAAACTTCATGCCTACTCCCAAATCTGCCCGTCTAAAACGGCCGGTCGCGCCTTGCGCCCTTGTCTGAATCGGCGACAGCCTGAACAATAATCCTGCAGCGCCGGATCGCGGCAGACCTCTTCGAAAGATAGGCGCGTCGACGGCTTTACGGTAGTGACAATGAACCGATCCTCCCCCGAATACCAGAAAGCGCCCGGCACCGGCGGCAACGCGCCGGAAATGACCGTCTCGGAAATTTCGCGGCTGCTGAAGCGCACGGTCGAAGAGGCGTTTTCCTATGTCCGTGTGCGCGGCGAGATTTCCGGCTTCAAGCGCGCCGCGTCCGGTCATCTCTATATGACCCTGAAGGACGAGTCTTCGGTGATCGATGGGGTCTGCTGGCGCGGCGCGGCGCAGCGTCTGGCGACCCAGCCGGAAGACGGGCTGGAGGTGATCGTCACCGGCAAACTGACCACCTATCCCGGCCGCAGCAAATATCAGATCGTCATCGAGACGATGGAGCCCGCCGGCGAAGGCGCGCTGCTGAAGCTGTTGGAGGACCGCAAGCGCGCGCTTGAGGCCGAAGGACTGTTCGATCCGGCGCGCAAGAAGCCGATCCCGTTCCTGCCAGAGCGCATCGGCGTCGTCACCTCACCGACCGGCGCCGTGATCCGGGATATCTTGCACCGGCTGGACGACCGCTTCCCGCGCCCGGTGCTGCTCTGGCCGGTGCCGGTTCAGGGCGAGGGCGCGGCGGAGAAGATCGCCGCCGCCATTCGAGGTTTCAACGAGCTGGACGAGACCGGCGGCGCGCCGCGTCCGGACGTCATCATCGTCGCGCGTGGCGGGGGCAGTCTGGAAGACCTGTGGGCCTTCAATGAGGAGGTTGTCGTACGTGCGGCGGCCGCAAGCGCTATTCCGCTGATCTCGGCGGTCGGCCACGAGACAGACGTCACCCTGATCGATTTCGCCTCTGACAAGCGGGCCCCGACCCCGACGGCGGCGGCCGAGCTGGTCGTGCCGGTGCGGCGGGAATTAGCGCTCAGCGTCCGCGATCTCGAACGGCGCTCGGGCGGCGCCTTGCTGCGCCTGCTTGACCGGGCGTCGGTGCGGCTGGACGGGTTGGCGCGCGGTCTGCCGGACCCGGCCGCGATCCTGGATGCGCGCGCGCAGCGGCTGGACGATTTCAGCGAGCGGCTGACCAACGCGATACGGCGCCGGCTGCAGCGCGAGGGAGAGGCGACGGTCGGCCTCGCCGCGCGTCTGCGCCATCCGGGACAGGTCCTCGCGGCCCAGGCCGAACGCGCCGCGCAAGCGAGCGAACGTCTGTCGCGCCTGGCCGCCCGAAATATCCAAAGCCAGACGCGCCGGTTCAGAGAGTCGCGTCTGGATGACCGGCTCGACCGGGCGCTGAACGCAACGATTACCGTCAAAGAAACGGCGCTGAAACAGATCGCGCCGCGCCTCAACGGCGTCTCCTACGAGAATGTGCTGAAGCGCGGCTACGCCATCCTGCGTGACGAGGCGGGCGGGGTTTTGATGGACGCCGCCGCCGTCCAAGCCGGCCAAGGGCTGAGCGTGCAGTTGCGCGACGGGTCTGTCGCGGCGACGGCGTCCGGGTCCGCGCCAAAATCAACACCGGCGGCCAAACCCAAGCGGAAACCGAAAGCCGACAATGAGCGTCAGGGGAGCCTGTTGTGAGGCGGCGCCGCTTCGCCTTCCTTTTCGCGCTCTGCTGTGTGATCGCGGGGCCGGCGCATGCGCAAGACCCGTTCGCCGAGTTCCAACTGACCGGCGTCTTCGATCAGGGCGGCTATGCAATCGGCCAGGCGCGGCCGGGCGACAGGCTGACGGTTGGGGAGCGCGCCCTACGGCTAACCACAGATGGCCGTTTTCTGATCGGTTTTCACCGCGACGAATCCTCGCCTTTCCGCTTCAGCCTGATGCGGGACGGCGCGACGACCGATTACGCCCTGCCCCTCAAAGCGCGCGAGTACGCGATCCAGCGGATCGACGGTCTGCCGCCGAAGCAGGTGACCCCGCCGGCCGAGGTGCTGGCGCGCATCCGGTCGGAGGCGGAAGCGGCCTGGATCGCCCGCGATCGGGATAGCGCCCTGACCGATTTCGAAGGCCGGTTCGATTGGCCTTTGCAAGGCGATCCCGGCGTGATCACCGGCGTCTATGGGTCGCAGCGCATTCTGAACGGCGAGCCGCGCCAGCCGCATTACGGCGTTGATATCGCGGCGCCGACCGGAACCCCGGTCCTGGCGCCGGCCGGCGGCGTCGTCAGCTTCATCCATGAGGACATGTATTTTTCCGGCGGCACGCTGATGATCGATCACGGCCACGGGCTCGCCTCGACCTTTCTGCATATGGAGACGATCGAGGTTGCGCTCGGCGATGCGGTGGCCCGCGGCCAGCGGATCGGCACATTGGGCGCCAGCGGGCGCGCCACCGGGCCGCACCTCGACTGGCGGGTTAATTGGTTCCAGTCGCGTCTCGACCCGATGCATTTCGCAAGTCCCGAGTAAACATCCTGGCGCGCCAGGAGCACTGTGTCGGGCGCGCCCTTGACCTCGATGGCGCGAAAGCGCGTAAACTGCGAAATCGGCGTAACGCGCGCTGTAAACTCAGACGAGAGAGGGTGAGCATGAATAAAGTATCCGTCGGCAAGTTGGCTGAGATCGGCGATCGCCAGCCGCACTACGCCCTGGTCGGGGAGGTCGATCTGGTCGTCGTCCGGTTCGACGCGGAGACGGCGGTCTTCTATGGCCGATGCCTGCACCGCGGCGCGCTGATGGCCGATGGCTTTGTCCAAGGCGACAATCTGGTCTGCGGTCTGCACTATTGGGACTATCGGCTCGACACCGGCGTGTCGGAATATGCGAATAAGGAAGCGCTCCAGAAATTCACCTGCTGGGTGGAGAATGGTGAGATTTGGGTCGATGCGGATGAGATCGCCGCCTGGGCGAAGGATCATCCGCAGCCCTTCAACCGCGACGCCTATCTCGGCCTCTACGCCGACACCAGCCACGGCACGGAGGAAGAGCCGCACAACGCGCTGATCGAGTCGCTCGCCCGCGACGGGCTGAGCAAGACCGGGCATCACGGGCCGGTCCGCGCCATGGGCGTATCGCGCGCCACCTTGCCGAGTTGGGATGACCTGCAGTTGTTGACCGCGCAACTGCACCGGCCGCCGCTGCTGGATGACGACCCGGTCGGGACCGACGTGGTGATCGGACCCAATGCGCAGAAGCCGCTGCGTCTCGACATCCCGCTCTTTGTTTCGGATATGAGCTTCGGCGCATTGTCGGAGCCGGCCAAGACCGCTCTGGCGCGCGGCGCGGAACTGGCGGGCACCGGAATCTGCTCCGGCGAAGGCGGCATGCTGCCGGAGGAGCAGGCGGCGAATTCCCGCTATTTCTATGAGCTGGCCTCGGCGCGGTTCGGTTTTTCTTGGGACAAGCTGGCGAAGGTCCAGGCCTTTCATTTCAAGGGCGGACAAGGCGCCAAGACCGGCACCGGCGGGCATCTGCCGGGCGCCAAGGTCAAGGGCAAGATCGCCGAGGTGCGCGGTCTCGAAGAAGGCCAAGACGCGATCTCGCCAGCGCGGTTCCCGGACTGGACCGACCCGGCGCAAATCCGGGAATTCGCCGATGAGGTGCGCGACCGGACTGGCGGCATCCCGATCGGCTATAAGCTGTCGGCCCAGCATATCGAACGGGATATCGACGCGGCCCTGGATGTCGGGGTCGATTACATCATCTTGGACGGACGCGGCGGCGGGACCGGCGCGGCGCCGACGATCTTCCGCGACAATATTTCGGTCCCGACCATTCCGGCGCTGGCTCGGGCGCGTCGTCATCTGGACAAGAACGGCAAGGCGGGCGTCACGCTGGTCATCACCGGCGGATTGCGCACGCCCGCCGATTTCGTGAAGGCGCTGGCGCTCGGCGCGGACGCGGTCGCTGTCTCGAACTCGGCGATGCAGGCGATCGGCTGCATCGCCATGCGGGCTTGTCAGACCAACAATTGTCCCGTCGGCATCGCCACCCAGAAGCCGCATCTCGTGAGCCGATTGGTGGTCGAGAAATCGGCGCGGCGTCTTCAGAGCTTTTTCGAATCCTCGGTCGAACTCATGCAGGTCATGGCGCGCGCTTGCGGTCACGATCACCTGTCGAAATTCGCGCACGACGATCTGACGACCTGGAAGAAGGATATGGCTGACCTGTCCGGGGTCGCCTACGGCGGGGTTAGCTGACGCGCTATACGACCCCACTCGGCAGCCCGGCTGGCGACGGTTATTTGTCGCCCCAGCGGTTATGGACCCAGAGCCACTGCTCCGGCTTGTCGCGCGCCCACTCCTCGAACAGGGCGTTGACCTGGAGCATGACCGCCCGGATGTCGGCCTTCTTGTCGCCTGTGTCGGGCACGGTCAGCGGCTCAAAGACCGTTAGGCGAAACCGGACTCCGGGCAGCCGCTCAATCCGCACCGGGATCAGCGGGCACTTGAACTTCATCGCCAGTTCGGCCGGCGCCGTCGCCGTCTTCGCGTCGCGGCCGAAATACGGGATCGCCATACCTTCGTTGAGGCGTTGGTCGAGCATCATGCCGACCGGGTCGCCGGCCTTCAGCGCCGCGACGATCCGGCGCGCGCCGGCGCGGCCTTTCGGGATCAGTTCCTTGCAGAAGCTGCCGCGCACTTTCTCGAACAGAGTGTTCACCATCGGAATCGAGGCGTGCCGATAGACATTCACAAGCGGCGTTCCGCGCTGCGCCGGGGCGACGCTCGCCATTTCCCAATTTCCGAAATGACCGGAGAAGATGATGAACGGGCCGCCCGCTTGGACGGCGTCGGAAAAATACCATTCATTGACGACTTCGACGCGGGAGTCCGGACCGATGGTCTGGATACGGTCGACCTGCGCCCATTCGCCGGCGCCGCGGCCCAGATTGTCCCAGATCCCCCGCATCGTCTCGTCGATCTGGGCTTGCGTCATGTCCGGGAAGGCGCGCGCGAGATTGCGGCGCGCGACCCGGTCGCCCTTCAGGAAGGGCCCGATGCTGAGCAACAAGCGGCTCCCAAACGCCGAGGCCCAGGTCAAGGGCAGCGCGCGGCAGAACCAGAACAGCACATAGATGAGCGCGCCTTGCAGCGGATAGAGGAATATCCGCCGCATCCGCCGGGAAAATTGCGATCGGTCAGCCATTCAGAACCAGTTCTTCCAAGATGCGCCAGGCGGTCCAGGGCGGCGACAGCGTCAAGCGATAGCCGGCGGCTAAAACGTCTATGCGCGATCGCTGCGCCTCGGACAGTCTGATATAGTCTTTTTCGGTCGTCACAAGCGCAGAGTCGGCCTGGGCGGCGAGATCCGCCACGCCGTCCAGGTCGGCGTCGCTATAGGGATGATGATCGGGAAAGGCGCGCGTTTCGCGGAGCGCCAGGCCGGCGTTTGTCAGACCGTCGAAAAATTTCTCTGGCCGGGCCAGTCCGGCGAAGGCGACGATTGGACGGTCTCGGTCCAATCCGGGAGGCGGCAGCGTCTCGGCCTCGGCCCGGATCAGACGGCTGGTCCCGTCCAAGGCCGAAAGGACCGCCGGCGCCGCTTCGCCGATCAAGATCACCGCGTCCGCGCGCCGCAGCGCCTCGGCGACCGGCCCCCGCAAGGGACCGGCGGGGACCGTCAAACCGTTTCCGAACCCGAACCCGCCATCGATCACCAGGATCGCGGCGGAGGGCGCGACCGTCGGATTCTGAAACCCGTCATCCATCAGAACCAGATCGGCGCCGCCCGTGATCGCCGCTTGGATCCCGGCGCGCCGATCCTTGGCGATATAGACGGGGACATCAGACGCGGCGCAGGCCATCATCAGCGCCTCGTCGCCGACATCCCGCGCCGTATCCCGCGCGGGATCGATCCGGTGGGGCCCGACCAAGGCCCCGCCATAGCCTTTCGAAGCGATAGCGACAGCGAGCCCCAACTCCCGCGCCGCCGCCGATAAGAGCAAGGTCAGCGGCGTCTTACCGCCGCCGCCGAGGGTGACATTCCCAATACACAGAACGGGCTTTTCAAAACGGACGGCCGTTGAGAAACGCGACCGCAGCCCAGCGCCAAGTTGATACAGACAGGCGACGGGGCGAAGCAGCGTCAGCCAGGGTCCCGTCGCGCCCGCCGCCCAGAATTCCGGCTGTGTCCGCTTAACCATCGCCGGCCGCTTTCGGCAGAACCGGATCTAGCGCCGTCATGATCCGCTGCAACAGCGCTTCCGCCTCGGCCGCCGCCACGCCAAGCCCAGTGGGCGTTACATCGTCCTCGAACGCAGCGGTCACAGCTTGGGCGATTTCCGCCGAGTCCCGAACGACGCGCGCCTGGCCATGGGCTTCCAGCGCGGCTGAGACAGACTGAAAGTTCGCGCGATCGGGACCATAGACGACGCGGCAATCGAGTTGCACCGCTTCGACCGGATTATGGCCGCCGCGGTCGGCCATACCGCCGCCGAGATAGGCCATTCTGGCGATGCTGTAATAGGCGCCCAGCTCGCCCATGGTGTCGCTAATCAGCACATCGATCGGGAGCCCGGCGTCCCGCAAGCCGTCTTGGGATTTCAGGCAGGTCCGCCAGCCCGCCGCCTCGGACAGGCGCGCCAAGGCCGCACCGCGCGCCGGGTGCCGCGGCGCCACGATTAAAAGCGTCTCGGGCCGGTCGGCGTGCAAGCGTCGGAACGCGTCAAAGACCAGTTCGTCATCTTCCGGATGCGTGCTGGCCGCAAGGAACACCGGGCGCTCGGCGATCATCGCCCGCAACGCTCCAACCAGCGCCGGATCGGCTTCGAGCGGCGGCGCGGCCATTTTCAGGTTGCCCATGAATTGGGCGTTCGCGGCGCCCAGTGCGGTCATTGTAGTTCGAGTCGCTTCATCCTGGCAGAGGATCACGGCAAAGCATGACAAGAGCCGTCGCGCCCCAGCGGACGCGAATCGCCGCCATCGCGCGCCTGAGCGCTTTGAGAGACGGGCGTTGACCAGCGCCATCAGAACCTGCCGCGCCTTGCTCTCCAGAATCAGGTTAGGCCAGAGCTCGGACTCGATGAACAGCGCGGCGTCCGGACGCCAATGGGCGAGAAAGCGGGCGCACCAGCGCGGATGGTCGAGCGGCGCCATCTGGTGAATGACGCGCAACCCGTCGACGCCGCCTTCGAACCGGGACGCGGCGAGTTTCGCCGAGGTCATGGTGCCAGTTGTCAACAGCACGGTCGCGTTCGGGTCCCGTCGGGCGAGCTGCGCGATTAGGGGCATGCTGCTGTTCATCTCGCCGACGCTGGCGGCGTGTATCCAGATCACCGAGCCCTTCGGTCGGTCGACCGACGCGACGCCGCGACGCTCAGTCAGGCGGGCCGGGTCCTCTTTGCCCGCCGCAAGCCGACGCTTCAGAAGCGAGCGCAGCAGCGGCGCGGCGGCGCTCGACACCAGTCGGTAGAGTGTCAGCATGGGCTCCGGCGCCGAGGGCGGCTCAAAGGGCCGAGGCGCGACCCGGCGCGGCCGCCTCCGGCTGATCCCCTGGCTCATCTCCTGGCGCAACTGGTTCATCGCGGAACTGTTTGCGCGACAGGCGGGCGTAGAGGCCCCCTTTCGAGACCAGGGCCGCGTGCGTTCCCTGCTCGACGACTTTCCCTTTGTCGAGCACATAGATCCGGTCGGCATGCATGACGGTCGACAGGCGGTGGGCGATGACCAGCGTCGTGCGCCCTTTGGTCAGTTTGGCCAGCGCGAGCTGCACCAGATGCTCCGACTCAGCGTCCAGCGCCGAGGTCGCCTCGTCGAGCAGTAGGATCGGCGCGTCCTTCAGCATGGCGCGGGCGATCGCGATCCGCTGGCGCTGGCCGCCCGAGAGGTTCACCCCATGTTCGCCGACCGGCGTGTCATAGCCTTGCGGCAAGTCGAGGATGAAGTCGTGCGCCGCCGCCGCTTTCGCCGCCGCTTCGATCTCGGCGTCGCTCGCCTCGAGCCTTCCATAGGCGATATTGGCGCGGACCGTGTCGTTGAAGAGCAGCGTGTCCTGAGCCACCAGCGCGATATTCTCCCGCAAGGACTCCAAGGTGACGGCGCGGATATCATGATCGTCGATCCGAATAGCGCCGTCCTGCACGTCGAAGAACCGGGGGATCAGGTTGAGGATGGTCGATTTGCCGCCGCCGCTCGGGCCGACCAGCGCGACGGTCTCGCCTTGTTTGGCCTGGATCGCGACACCATCGATCACGAGACCGCTTTCGCCGCCGCCATACCCGAACCGAACGCCGTCGAGCGCAATATCGCCCTTCACCCGACCGAGGCTTTTCGCGTCCGGCGCGTCGATGATGCTAGGCTGGTAGTCGATGACGTCGAAAACCCGGCGCGCCGCCGCCAGCCCTTCCTGTAGGGTCGAGAACAGATTGGCGAGCCCGCGGACCGGCTGATAGGCGATCAAGACGGCGGTGAAAAAGGCCATGAAGGCGCCGACGGTCGTGTCGCCGGACATGATCTGCAGCCCGCCCCAGAACAGAACCGCGCCCAGCGTCAACCCGCCCATCGTGTCGATGATCGGATAGCTCATCGCGCGGGTGCGCGACGCCCGATAGGCGACGTTGAAAATGCCGACAAAGCTTTTATCCGCCCGCTTTTCCTCATAGCCGTATCGATTATAGGTCTTGACCTGACGCGCGCCGGTCATGGCGTCGTCCAAGACCGAGGTCATTTCGCCGGTCTGGACCTGGTTCGAGGTCGAGAATTTGCGCATGCGGCGGCCGATCTTCAGGATCGGATAGACGCTGAGCGGGAAAAAGATCACCGCCGCCAGAGACATCTCCCAGTTCTGGTAAACCATGATCCCGGCCAGGACCGTGACTTTCAAGATGTCGCGCCCGATACCCGTGAAGGCTTTGATCACCATGTCCCGCAATAGATACATGTCGGTGATGAAGCGGGAGAGCTGCTTGCTGACCCCTTCGGACTGAAGATCCTCCAGGTCCGCGCGCAGGATCGAAGAGAAGAGCTGGCGCTGCATGTCGAGGGCGACGCCGAAGCCGATCTTATGCATCAGCGCGCTCTGCCCGAAATTGGCCAAACCGCCGATCGACGCGGTGGCGACGATCCCCAGCGGGGCCGCCCAGAGCCAAAAATCGTCCCCTTCGATCAGCATCTTGTCGAAGGCGGGCTGGACCAGCCAAACCTGAGCGCCCGTCGCCAGGGCGGCGACGATCATCAACAGGACCGCCGCGGCCAATCCAAGCAGACGGCCCGCCAAATAGTCGCGCCAGACGCGGCGGCTCAGACCGCCGGTCGTGATGTCTCTGTCCCCGCCCTGGGCGGCGAACACGCTGATTGTCGAAGAGCTGTCTTCGCGCACGGGCGAAACCTGCCTGGAATTCGGACTAGTGGCGAGGTCTCTAGCACGCCCCTGCGGCGCGGTCACGGCCTCAGCCTTAGCAAATCCGATAAGCAGGGCCGGCGCCTACGCCGCCTGTTTCTCCAGCCGCGCGCCGGTCAGACCCTCGAGGAACTGGTCGACGGACCGGTCCCAGGAATATGTCAGCGCATGGGCGCGGCAGGCCGAACGGGACAGCGTCAAGGCGGCGCGCGCGGCGCGGCCCAGATCAGCGTCCAGCCGACCGACATCGGCGTTTCCGATCACGTCCAGCGGCCCGGTCACCGGATAGGCGGCGACCGGAACGCCGCAGGCCAGCGCCTCGACCAGAACCAGCCCGAACGTGTCGGTCTTGCTCGGAAAGACGAAGACATCGGCCGCCTGATAGTGCCGCGCCAGGTCAGCGCCGATCTTCGCCCCGACGAACCGCGCATTGGGATATTTCTTGGCCAGTTCCGCCCGCTGCGGCCCGTCGCCGACGATTAGTTTCGAGCCGGGCAGATCGAGATCGAGAAAGGCGCGGATGTTCTTCTCGACGGCCACCCGGCCGACACAGGTGAAAATCGGTCGCGGCAGGTTCAGGAAGTCACGATCCTTGGCCGACCTCGCCGGGTGAAACAACGCTGTATCGACCCCGCGTCCCCAGAGATGCAGATTATCGAAGCCATGGCCGCGCAAGGTTTCGCGCATGCTTGGGGTCGGGACCATGACCCGCTGCGCCGGCGCGTGAAATCGACGGATCCAACGATAGGTCCAGGCCGCCGGAATTCGCGTGCGGGCCTCGAGATAATCCGGGAACCTTGTATGAAACGACGTGGTGAAGGGCGCGCCTTGCCTGCGGCGCCAGCGGCGTGCGGCGAGCCCGAGCGGCCCTTCGGTCGCGATATGGACCGCATCCGGCTTGAAGGCCGCCATCATCGAACCCAGCTTGTACCAGGCGTCGACCGCCAGGCGGATTTCCGGATAGCTCGGACAGGGGATTGTGCGGAACCGGTCCGGACCGATCACCGCAACCGTATGCCCGCGCGCCATCAATTCCTCACACATACGCTGATAGGTGCGGACCACGCCGTTGATCTGCGGAACCCACGCATCCGAGACGATCAGTATCCGCATCGGCGAGGTCCTCATCCGGGTCGGGCTGTCTTCCTGCCGCGACGGCGGATCATACGGGCGCCGGCGCGCCCCGCGCCGGTCTCTCCGCGCTAGACCCGGCGGGCGGGGCCTCTTTCGAGGCGACCTCCGCCGCTGAGGCCCAATGGATGATCTGGAGCTGACCGTCCCAATCTTCGGCCAGGGCCGTGCAGCTTTCGACCCAATCCCCGTCATTGCAGTAGAGGATCCCGTCGATTTCGCGAATTTCCGGATGGTGGATATGGCCGCAGATCACGCCATCGGCCTTGCGATTGCGCGCTTCCTGCGCCACCGCCCGCTCGAAGCAGGAGATGAACTCGACCGCGTTCTTGACCTTGTGTTTGATGAAGGCGGAGAGCGACCAGTAGGGCAGTCCGACCCGGCGCCGCACGATGTTGAACTTGTCGTTCAGCCAGAGCAGGAAATTGTAGGCCCAGTCCCCCAGCAGCGCGAGCCACTTGGCGTAGCGCACAACGCCGTCGAACCGATCGCCATGCAGAACCAGAAATCGTCTGCCATCCGCGGTCTCGTGGATGACCTCGTCCTGGACCACCACATCGCCCAAGGCTAGGCCGAGATAGTCGCGCAGGACCTCGTCATGGTTGCCAGGCACATAGATCACCGAACAGCCGGCGCGCGACTTGCGCAGCACTTCCTGCAGGACTTCGGTCTGGGTCGCGTTCCAATACCAGCTGCGTTTCAGCCGCCAACCGTCGATAATGTCGCCGACCAGATAAAGCCGCTCGCAGGTGCTGTGTTTCAGGAAATCGAGCAGATAGTCGGCCTTGCAGCCTCGCGTGCCCAGATGCGTGTCGGAGATCCAGACGGTCCGGTAGTGTGACACTCCGCGTAACCCATGCATGGCGACATCGCTCCGATAGTGCGCCGATCGACCGGCGCGTTGGCGCCGGCGATTGGATCGCCGCCCCGACTAAGGTGATTTCATTGCAAAAATAAGTAAATTTGGAATGGTCACACGATGTTCCTTTAAGTTTAACAATCCCGTAATCCTGTTAACACTACTGACATCTTCCGAGCCGGCCTTGTATTCTTTCGCGATACTTTCCGAGAACCGCGCATGACACATAGCGCTCAGGATACGCGCGCCGCCCCAGAGCCGGCCGAACAGTCGATCCTGGTGATCCACAACCCGGTCGCCGGCTGGTGGCAGCGCAACCGGCTGCGGCGGTTCCTAAAGGCGCTGCGTCAGACCGGGCGCAATGTCTATGTTCGGCGCACGACACGGCCAGGCCATGCGACCCAGTTGGCGGCCGAGCTTGACGCAGCGACAGTCGCCACCGTCGTCGCGGCCGGCGGCGACGGCACGATCCGCGAGGTCGCCGCCGGTCTGGCCGGGAGCGGGGTCAAACTGGCGATCTTGCCCTTGGGCACCGCCAACATCATGGCGCTGGAGCTGGGCGTCGGCCTGAACCCGAAGCGGGCCGCAGCCTTGGTGGTCGCCGGCGAGACGCGTCAGATCACGTCCGGTCTGGTGAACGATCGGCGGTTCCTGCTGATGGCCAGCGCCGGTCTGGACTCGCGCGTGGTCGCGCGGCTCTCACGGCCGCTCAAGAGCCTGCTCGGCAAGGTCGCTTATATCGTCGCCGCGTTTCAGGAATTTTTCTCTACAGAACCGCGACCGCTGATCAAGGCCTTCGTCGATGATGCGCCGCTGACGGCCGAAATGATCATTGTGACGCGGGCGCGGCGCTATGGCGGGCCGTTCACGATCGCGCCCAAAGCCGATCTGACCGGTGATACGCTGTTTGTCGTCGCGCCTCAGGGTCGGGGCCGTCGGGCGCTGCTGCGATACGCGCTGGCCTTGGCGACCAACCGCTTGCACCGCCTGCCCGACGTTATCGTGCAGGAGGCGCGCGAGGTCCGGCTAACGGCGCCGGAAGGCCATCCCATGCAGGTCGACGGCGACTTATTGGGCGAGATCCCGGCGACCATCCGCTGCGACCGCGCGCCGCTCTCAGTGATATGGCCTCCCTAAGCCGTTTTGGTCGGCGATGAGCGCCCCGATCGGCGCAGACGGGTTTAAGCGTGAAATCTTGTGTATTTTCCTGTATATAACGGTCTACCACTGTGTCAGGTGTGATGGCTGACGCAGGTATTGGTTGGCCGAACGCGATAGAAATCGTTATTTCGGTCGAGGTCCCGGTCTCGCCGACGGGGGCCCGCCAAGACGAAGAGAAGAATCCAATGACGTCGGAGACCGTAAAGTCGGGTAGCACGAATCAGAGAAACCGCAGCGGCGCTGTGTTTCGAGCGCTGGCGCTGTCGGCGCTGCTGGCCGGTTCAGCTTGCCAAACCACCGGCCCGCCCGATCGCGACGACAAGATCGCGCTTGGGACCATCGCCGGGGCCGTTTTGGGCGGCTTCGCCGGTTATCAATTGTTCGGCAGCGGCAACGGCCAATTGATCAGCCTGGCGCTGGGCGCGGCGGCCGGCTCTTTCGGCGGCTACTATCTGGCGGACCATCTGACCCGACAGGACAAACGCGCCATGGCCGAGACCGAATATAAGGGCCTGACCGATACGCCGAGCGGCGAAAGCGTCAGTTGGGACAATCCCGACAGCGGCAATAGCGGCGAAATCCGGCTGCTGCGGACCTTCCTGTCGGAAACCGGTCAGATCTGCCGAGATTATGTCTCGGTGGTGACAGTGGAGGGCGAGACAAGCGAGACTCCGCTCACGGCCTGCCAGAACGCCGCCGGCGTATGGGTCCGGGCCTGAACCGCCCCTCGTTGGACCGATCCCCGCGCGAGCGGTAAGGTTCGCGGAGCGAAAAGGCGCGGGCCTCCCGCGGACGCGAAGCCAAACGCCCCAAGGCGACAAGAGTTTTCACCATGATGTCGTCTCGGATCTGCCCGGAATGCCGCAAGGTCGTCTCCAACTTGCCGGAGGTCTGCGAGAATTGCGGCAGTACGCTCTATGTGAAGTCGGAAAAGCGCCGCATGACCGACCGTCTGCTGGCCTTGATTCTGGCGCTCGCGCTGGTGATCGTCGCGCTCGCAGTCAGGGACTAGCGCGCGCGATTAGACGGCGCTAGGGCGCAAGGAGGCTCGGCCTCGGCGCGGCGGCGGACTTTGTCCCCGATCCGCGCCAAATCCGGATCGGAGAGGCCCATCCGCTCCAGTTGCGCCAGCGTGTTCTCAAGGTAGTCGCGATTAGGGCCGCGCCGACCTTCGGCTCGGGCGATCATCGCCGCTCGGTCGTCCTCCGGCGCATGACCAAGATATTGCGGATGATGCGCGTTAACGACAAAAGCGCAGCAGGTGACTCGACGACCATCATCCAGATGCGCCTCAATCGACGTCGGATCGTAGACCCCGGTCACCATTTCGCGCGCCCACAGATATTCGACCACCGCCGCCAGGCCGCTGACGCCGCAGACCCGATAGGCGACGCCATGGCATCTGTCCTCGACATTGCCGGTCCGATCGAGGCCCAGCACCAGACCCGGCGTCTCCGGCGTCCCGCGATACCGGTGCGAGGCGACGCAGAAAGACCGGCTATAGCCCGGCAGCGCCGCAGCCGCCCGTTCAAGATAATCGAACCCGGGATCCCACATCAGCGAGCCGTAACCGAAAAACCAGACATCTTCCTTCGGCGGCAAACTGTCCAGGAAGGCCCGCTTGCGCGCCTCGCTTTCTTCTTCCGACAAGGCTGGATGGCCGTGTGCGTCCAGGCCCTTTTCGCGCTCCTGCCTGGCGTCGTTGACGAAATCGAAACTCACGGCGGTCCTTCTAGCCTGCGGGTTTGGCGCGTCTGGCGTCGAGCGAATCGCGTGGCGCCGCAATGCTAACGCCCGCCGTCCGCTTGGCAAATCGAAACGACGGTCCACGCATCGAAATCGCAGCGGTTTCATCCGACGCCGAACCGACCCTATATAGGGGTGACGGTTTCTCCGCGCTACGATCCGCTTTTACAGGGCCGGGATGAATTTGAAACGCGCCGCCCTTTTTCTGATCCTCGCCGCTGGCCTAACTCTTTGCGCGACGTTCCTCTATTGGCGCGCCGCCGTCGCCGAGATGGACCGCACGATCGAGGGCTGGCTGCAGGCTTGGCGGGCGCAGGGCTATAGGATCGAGACCGGCCCGCGCGCGCCATCGGGATTTCCCTTCCAAGCGCGGATCGCGGCGGAGGCGCCCAGCATCGAAGACCCGGAAGGCGCCTGGCGCTGGACCGCGCGCGGAGTCGATATTGAAACTGACCTGTGGGACTTGACCCGGTATCGGCTACGGCTGGGTAATCGCCATGACCTCGCAGCCCCGATCAATGGGCGGATCGTCGATATGCGGATCACCCCGGAGACCGCCGACCTGGAAACCGATTTCGACCTGAACGGCCAATTGCGCAAGGCCCGGCTGCGCCTGACGAGCGCCACCGTGTCGGCCCCTAAGATCGGCGCAACGGGCCGGCTGGAACGGGCGGTGATCACACTTGTTCTGCCGAAGGAGCCCGCTGCCCGGCATGATCAGGAATCGGCGGCGATCGAGTTGATCGCCCAGGGCGTGACCCTACCGCCGGACATGGCCGGCCCGCTCGGACCGTCGCTCGCGCATGTGTCGACGCGCCTGCGGGTGATGGGGGCCGCGCCGCGCGCCGACCTGCGCGGCGCCCTGGCGGCCTGGCGCGACGGCGGCGGCGTGATCGAGGCGCCTTGGCTGAGGCTGAATTGGGGACCGCTTGGGCTGAACGCGACCGGGACCGCCACGATCGACCAGGAGTTTCGGCCTCTCGCGGCCTTCGATGTCAAAGCGCGCGGCTACAAGGAATCGATCGACGCCTTCGCCGACGCCGGCTTGATCGATCGTCAGGTTGGTCGCTGGGCCGGCCTTGGACTACAGATTTTCGCCGGGCTCGGCGGCGGCGAGGTGTCAATCCCGGTCAGCGCCCAAGACGGCGCGGTCTTTCTCGGCCCGCTGAGGATCGGCGACGCGCCGCCCTTGCTGCCGGCGCAAGGCGGCGATCGGGTCAGCCCGGCCCCGGCTCCGTCCGCCGTGACGGTCCAGCCGCGCCCGGCGCCGAATGCGCCGCCTGCTGCGCCGCTCAACGTCCCGGCGCCGGAGGCGCCCCCGACCCTCGATTGGCGATGAGGCTATTGGCGCCGGATCGCGGCCAAGACAGTGCGCTATGCGTGTCCGAGAAACTCGGACAGGGCGGCCACGGCCTTGCGGCATTCATGCTCCAGCCCGACCGTCAGACGCAGATAGTCCGGCAAGTGATACCCGCCCATCGGCCGGGCGATGATCCCTTTCGATTCCAGGAAGGCGGAGGCGGCCGAGGCGGTCTCCGCGTCCTTGAAGCGCGCGATCACGAAATTCCCAACCGATGGCGCGACCTCGAGCCCAAGCTCGGTCAAGGCGGCGCTCAGCCAAGGCAGCCACGCGTCATTGTGCAGCCGGCTGGTCTCGACATGCGCGCCGTCCTGCATGGCCGCGACGCCAGCGGCCAAGGCGGGCGCTGCGACATTGAACGGTCCGCGCAGCCGGTTCAACGCGTCGATCACCGGCGGCTTGCCATAGCCCCAGCCGAGACGCAGCGCCGCCAGACCGTGAATCTTCGAAAAGGTCCGCAGCATCAGCACATTGTCGAATTCTTCGACGAAGGCCGCGCCGCTTTCATAATCGTTGCGCCCGACAAATTCGGCGTAGGCCGCGTCCAGCACGCAGACCACGTGCGGCGGCAGTCCTTCAATCAGGCGGCGCACGTCATCCTGGGCCAGATAGGACCCGGTCGGGTTGTTCGGGTTGGCGATGAAGATCAGCTTGGTCTGCGGCCCGACCGACGCCAGAACCGCGTCCACATCGGTGCGCAAGTCGGTTTCTTCGACGGCCACAGGGGTCGCGCCGGTCGCGATCGCGTTGATCCGATACATGGCGAAGCCGTGCTTCGAATAGATCACCTCATCCCCGACGCCGGCATAGGCGCGGGTCACCAGGGTGATCAGCTCGTCCGACCCGGCCCCGATGATGATCCGATCCGCGTCCAAGCTATGCCGCTCTGCGATCGCCCGCCGCAGGGCGGACGCGCCGCCGTCAGGATAGCGGTGCAGCGTCGCGCCGGCGGCGCGATAGGCGGCCAAGGCCTGTTCGCTGGGCCCCAGCGGGTTTTCATTCGCCGACAGAATGATCGGCTCGTCGAAGCCTTCCAGCTTATGCTCGCCCGCGACATAGAGCGGCGCGTCCATGACGCCTGCGACCGGGGTCGGCTTTTTCGAGAATCCGTGCATCAGAGCGATCCTTGATCCAAAACTCCGCCGTCAGACGGTGCGCGCTTTCAAGCCCGGGTCATCGACCAGAGGGCGCGCATAGCAGCCGATAACCTTCGCCGAGGCGGCGACGCGGGCGCCCAGGCATTTCGCCAGCCGCGCATCGTCTTCCGCGACGAATTCTTCGACCCGCGCCAGATGCAGCCATTCACCGGCTTCCTCAACCGCCGCGATCAGCGCCGCGCGCAACCCGGCCGCCTGCAACCCCGCGACCAGCGCGCCGCGGCTGACCGGCTCGTCGGTGCGCAGAACGATCAAGGAGATATCGTCACCGGTATCCTGAAGCTCCAACGACGCCACGCCAACCGCGCGCATCGCCGCGCCGCGCACATTGCCGACGCCGCCGAAGGGCAGGCTTTGCACGATCACCGGCGCGCCGGCGACAGCCAGCGCGGTCCACCAGGGCTCGGCTTCGTCTTCCTCGGGCGGCGGCAGCACGGCGAGATCGGCGTCGCCGCTCATGACCTGCATCAGCGCTTCGCGGCGGCCGCCATACGCGGCCATCGGCGTCTGCGAGCCGTATTGATCGCGCGCCAGGTCCCAGATCGCCGTATACTCCTCGTCACAGAAAACAGCGATCCGATAGCGCGCCTGCAACAGCGTGAAGGCGGCGATCATTTCGTGCCAGATCCGCGCCAGGGATGAGAAAGGAAAAGCGGACTCGTGACGCTTGGCCAGCCGGCGCATCATCTGCGCCTCGCGCGCCGGCCGGATCGGCAGGCCCGGCCCTTTGCGGGCCGCGACTTCGGCCACGATATCGGCCCGGCGCATGATTAAATCGTGGATCCGGTCGTCGATATCGTCCAACGCACGCCGGATTTCCTCTAGAGACTGTTGCGACATCCCCTCTGATCTCACGCTGTGAAGACCTGCCCCGCCCAAATCGGCGCTGTTACCTACAGTCATCCTTTCCGGTTGGCAAACAATGCTGTGATCGAGGGGCCCGCCCTTCGAAAGCGCCTTGCATTCGGACCGCAGGAGCCGATATCAAACCCTATGCGGCGGCGTGTAACGGATGAGACGGTCGCGCCGTGCCGGATGAAAATATGGGAGAGCGCGCCGATTCAGGGCGCAAATCGAGTCGCCTGTCTATGCAGGGTGAAGATGCAGGTTAGGAAAACGATCCATGCCGATAAGGATTCCGAACGAGCTGCCGGCGAAACGGTATTTGCAGGATGAAGGCGTCGAGGTGATGAGCGAGTCCGACGCCGTGCGTCAGGACATCCGCCCTCTCCGCATCGCCATCCTGAACTTGATGCCGAAAAAAGAGGAAACCGAGACGCAGCTCTCGCGTTTGCTGGGCGCGACGCCGTTGCAGGTCGAACTGACGCTTCTGACCACCGGCTCCTACGTGCCGACCCATACTTCCAAGAAACATATGGCGGCTTTCTACCGCACCTGGGACGACATCAAGAACGAGAAGTTCGACGGCTTGATCATTACCGGCGCGCCCATCGAGCAGATGCCGTTCGAGGATGTGATCTACTGGGAAGAATTGCGCGGCATCTTCGACTGGACCCAGACTCATGTGCACAGCACGTTGAATATCTGCTGGGGCGCGCAGGCGTCGCTGAAACACTTCCGCGACGTGCCGAAGCATGAGGTCGGTTTCAAGCGCTTCGGCGTGTTCGAGCATCAAGTGGTGCAGCCAGGCGCCAGCCTGTTGCGCGGCTTCAGCGACGGGTTCCGAATTCCCGTCTCGCGCCACACAGAGACGCGACGCGCGGACCTGCCGACGGATCCAAGCCTAAAAGTTCTGGTCGAATCGCCGGAGGCCGGCTTGTGCCTGTTGCAGGATGAAAAATACCGTCAGATCCACATCTTCAACCATTTCGAATATGACGACCTGACCCTGGCGGCCGAATATCAGCGCGACGTGGCGCAGGGCCTACCGATCGAACCGCCGAAGAATTATTTCCCCGGCGACGATCCGGCGAAGAAGCCGGAAAACCGCTGGCGGGCGCATGCGCATCTCTTATTCGGCAATTGGATCAACGAGATTTATCAATCGGTGCCGTTCGAGCGGGAGAAGATCGGCCAGGAGGCCGCCTAGCCCGATGGGCCCGTTCCCGCTGTTCACCCGGCTCCCCTTTTTCCCAAAGCGTCGGGCGCGGCGCGGCGCAGTCGCCCGTCTCGCGCTGTTCGGTCTGTTTTTTCACGCATTCATTCCCGCCGCGCTGGCGGTCGCAAGCGATGTCGGCGACGAGAACCGCCTCGTCGAGATTTGCGCCTTTTACGGCGTGCAACCGATCGGCTCGGAAGACCTGATCCTCCCTGACAGCGCGGTCGATTTCAGCGATGTGGAGACCCGCCCCGGCTGCGTCTTCTGCATGGCGCATGAGGATTCGCCGCTGGCCCGGCCAAGTTCGGAACTGGTCGTTCGATTGGACCCGCCGGTGGTGTCAGGCGCGGCGCTTTGCATCGAGACTGCGCCGCATCCTGAAAATCACCATCAACGCCCGGAATCCCGCGCCCCGCCTCCCTCCGTGTAATCGAACCACGCCTTTTTCTCATTTCGATTGCATCACGGAGCTGACAATGACCCCGCAAACACTGCGCGCCGCCGCTTTCGGCTTGGCGCTCTTGGCGCCTGTCCTGGGCCTGACGCTTTCACCCAAGCCGGCCGACGCGTCGGGCATGAACCATGACGGCGTCGCCATCGCCGAGCCTTGGGCGCGGGCCAGCGCGACCTCGACCGCGCGCGCCGGCGCCGCCTATATGACCCTGGAGAATCACGGGGCTGAGGCGGATACGCTGATCGGCGCGGAAACCAGCGCGGCGGCGCGGGCTGAAATCCACACCCACCGTAATGAGAATGGGGTGATGCGGATGGGCCTGGCGGGGGATGTCACGATCCCGCCCGGCGGCAGCGTTTCTTTCGAGCCGGGCGGCCTTCATGTTATGCTGATTGGCCTGAACGCGCCCTTGAAACAGGGTGAGATGGTCGAATTCACCCTGCTATTCGAAAAGGCCGGCGCGGTGGCGGTCTCGGCGCCCATCGAGGCGGCGGGCGCCAAAGGCCGAGCCGGCGGCCATCATGGCCATGCCGGTCATGGCGCTCACGGGGAAGGGCATGGCCATGGAGGCGGTCATGGGGCCGGCGATGGGCATGGGCGCAAGCACGGAACCACCAACTAGCTCACGCCCTCTTGACCCCTGTAGCGCCGCGTGCAGGGTCTCGTCCGACCCTTTAGTCACTGGGCGAGACCATGCCGCGCTGGAAACTGACCCTGGAATATGACGGCGGCCCCTTTGTCGGTTGGCAACGACAGGAAACCGGGCCCTCGATACAGGCGGCGCTGGAGGATGCGGTCGCTGCGCTGACCGGCCGACCCGGGTCGGTCTATGGCGCCGGGCGCACCGATTCCGGCGTGCACGCGCTGCATCAGGTCGCCCATACCGATATCGAGCGGGACTTCAGCGCCCAGCAAATCCGCGACGCGCTGAACTATCACCTGAAGCCGAACCCGATTGCGGTGCTGGCGGCCGAACCGGTCGCGCCGGATTTCCACGCGCGGTTTTCGGCGACCGGGCGCGCCTATCTCTATCGCATTCTCAACCGGCGAGCCCGGCCGACTCTGGATCTGGGTCGGGTCTGGCACAACCACCACCGGCTCGACGGGGACGCCATGCACGAGGCGGCGCAGTTGCTTGTCGGCCGGCATGACTTCACCAGTTTCCGGTCAATCCAATGTCAGTCCGACAGCGCGCTCAAGACGCTGGACCGGCTGGATGTGCGACGCGCCGGGGACGAAATCCATATCGATGTCGCCGCGCGCTCCTTCCTGCACAATCAGGTCCGCATCCTCGTCGGCACGCTGGAACTGGTCGGGCGCGGCAAGTGGCGCAAGCGGGATGTCGAGGCGGCGCTTCAGGCCTGCGACCGCGCCGCCGCCGGGCCGACCGCGCCGCCGGAGGGGCTGTATCTGGCCGCCGTGACCTATGATCCGCAAGAAAACGGTTAGCCGCCGGCGATCACCGCATTCTTGAAGCTGATCAGGCCCTCGCCGATCATCGCTTCGCCCAAGACCAGAAGAATGACAAGGCCGAGACCCGCCGCGCCTCTGCCGGCGGCCCCCTTGCCCGGTGCGGCGACGATCCAGACGATATAGGCGTGATAGGCGATCAGCCAAAAGAACAGGATGACCGAGAGCAGCCCCACCAGCGGCGTGGCGCGCCCCTCCGGGCCGCCGCCGAAGACGGCCATCAGCCCGATCAGCCCCAGCAGCAGCACGACATTCGGCACGCTCGACCAGTTGTAGGCCGCAATATACCGGCAGTAGCGCGCATCGAAATCGAACCAGCGCGCGATCGGCGCTACGATCAGCGGCCAGACGGTCCAGCCGATCGTATAGAAGATCGTCTCCAGGGCGAAGATGCGCGCCAACGGAACGCCCGCTCGGGACTCGTTCGGCAGCGAGGCGATCAGGATCGCCACGCCCGGCGCGACAAAGGCCGCCGCCCAGTAGCTGCGGATACAGTCCCGCGGATCGTCGGTGAAACAGTCACGGCCCTGCGCGTTGAAGCGCAACAGCAGGAAAGCGCCCCGGATCGCCGGCGCCAGTTCGGACAGGCCGGGCGGCGTCATCGCCCTAGTCCGACGGCGCTTCAGGCAGGAAGAACCGCGTCAGTACGCCCTCATAGATCCGGCTCAGAGCCTCGACATCCTCGGTCGCCACCTGCTCGTCGACCTGATGCATGGTCTTGCCGACCAGGCCGAAATCGACGACGGGGCAATAATCCTTGATGAAGCGGGAATCCGACGTGCCGCCGGTGGTGCTGAGTTCCGGCGCGCGGCCGACCACATCCTCGCAGGCCGCCATCAGGATTTCCGACAACTCGCCCGGCGGGGTCAGGAAGGACTCGCCGGAGACCGCAACCTTCATCCGGTAGCGATCGGCGCCGCCGGCCGCCTTGTCCAGCGTCTCCCGCAGCATCTCGATCAAGGCGGCCGAGTCATGCAGATCGTTGAAACGAATGTTGAAGACCGCCTGCGCCTCCCCGGGAATGACATTCGTCGCGCTGTTGCCGATATCGATGGTTGAGACCGCCAGGGTCGAGGCCTGAAAATGGTCGCTGCCTTGGTCCAGCTCCAACTCGGTCAGCGCTTTCAACATATCGACCAGCCGATGCGCGGCGTTGTCCGCCAGATGCGGATAGCCGGTATGGCCCTGACGGCCGAGCGCAGTGAGGGTGACATTCAGGCTGCCGCGGCGGCCGATCTTCACCATCTCGCCCAGGCTTTGCGGATTGGTCGGCTCGCCTGTGATGCAGGCGTCGAATGTCTCGCCATCTTCGGCCAGCGCCTCCAGCATCTTGCGCGTGCCATTCACCGCCGGCCCTTCCTCGTCGCCGGTAATCAGCAGACAGATCGAACCGGTCTCCGGCCCATGCCGGTCGATGAAGCGCTGGGCGGCGGCGACAAAAGAGGCGATCGCGCCCTTCATGTCCGACGCGCCGCGCCCGAACAGGACGCCATCCCGGACCGAGCCAGAGAACGGGTCCTCGGACCAGGCGTCGGCGTCGCCGACCGGCACGACATCGACATGACCGGCGAACATGAAGACCGGACCCCGCGTGCCGATCCGTGCATAGAGATTATCGACCGGCGCCGTGCCGTCCTCGCTAAACGGCATGCGCCGGCAGGCGAAGCCGATCTCTTCGAGGCGCGCCTGCAGCAGGTCCAAGACGCCCGCCTCAAGCGGCGTGACGCTGGGTCTGCGGATCAGCGCCGAGGCGAAATCCACCGGGTCGATGGTCAAACGATCCGCCAAGGCGGCCTCCCTTTCGGCGCCGAAACTTAGTCGCGCAGCAAATCGTTGATCGAGGTCTTGGAGCGGGTGCGCTCATCCACGCGCTTGATGATCACCGCGCAGTAGAGGCTTGGCCCCGGCGATCCGTCCGGCAGCGGTTTGCCCGGCAGGCTGCCCGACACGACGACGGAATAGGCGGGGACGCGGCCCATGAAGGTCTCGCCCGTATGACGATCGATGATCTTGGTGCTGGCCCCGATGAAGACGCCCATCGAGATCACCGAGCCTTCCTCAACGACGACGCCTTCGACGACTTCGGACCGGGCGCCGATGAAGCAATTGTCCTCGATCACGACCGGGCCGGCCTGCAGCGGCTCCAGCACGCCGCCGATCCCGGCGCCGCCGGAGAGATGCACATTCTTGCCGATCTGCGCGCAAGAGCCGACGGTCGCCCAGGTGTCGACCATCGTGCCGCTGTCGACATAGGCCCCGAGATTCACGAAGCTGGGCATCAGGACGACACTGGGCGCGATATAGGCGGAGCGGCGGACGATGCAGTTCGGCACAGCGCGGAAGCCCGCCTCGCGGAACCGGTTCTCGCCCCAGCCTTCGAACTTGCTGGGCACCTTGTCCCACCAGGATGTGTTCTCGCCTGGCCCGCCTTCGATCAGGCCCATATCGTTCAGGCGGAAGGACAACAGCACCGCCTTTTTCAGCCATTGATTGACCGTCCAACCCTCGACGCCTTTTTCGGCGACCCGCGCCTCGCCGGCATCCAGAAGATTCAACGCCTCTTCGACCGCTTCCCGCACTTCGCCGGTGGTGGCGGGGGAAATCTCGTCCCGCGCCTCGAACGCGGATTCGATGGTCGATTGCAGATCGGCGGTCGTCATCAGTGTCTCCTCAATGGGCGGCGCAGCGAGGGATCCGCCGCGCGCGGCGCTTATCTGCCCGAAGCGGCGGATGGATTCAACCGACGCTGCGCGCCTGTCGCGCTGTGCTGTTTGCTTAGGCCTGTGTCAGAGCGTCCAGCCAGGCGGCCAGATCGTTGGTGCGATGATGGATATGGTCATCGTCACCCTCTTGCGGATGCGCCCAGACCGCTTCGGTCATCACCCAGACGGTGGCCATACCGAGCGCCGCGGGGTGGCGCAGATTCTTCGCCATATCTTCGACCATCACGGCGCCAACCGGGTCGATTTCATGCTCGACCAGCAGCTTGTCATAGGGATCGGGATTCGGTTTCGGCACATAATCCGACGCGACAATGTCGTAGATCGCGTCGAAGCGATCGGCGATCGCCAAGCGCTCTAGCACGGCCTCGGCGTGTTTGACCGTCCCGTTGGTGAAGATCAGCTTTCGGCCCGGCAGTCGGTCCAAAGCCGTCTCCAGGCGCAGGTCATGCGCGACCGGCGCATAGTCGATATCATGGACGAAATCGAGAAAGTCGCCCGGATCGATCCCATGGTTCATCATCAGGCCGTTCAGCGTGGTGCCATGATCGCGGAAATACTGCTTCTGAAGCGTGCGCGCTTCGTCGCGCGGCAGGTCCAGCAATTCCGATACGAAAGCGCCCATCCGCACATCGATCTGAGCGAACAGATTGCAGGAAGATGGATAGAGCGTGTTGTCGAGATCGAATATCCAGGTATGCGCCGCGCGCAGGTCGTCAGGGTCGGCGGTCTCCCTACCGGGTGGCGAGTCGTTCGTTGCGCGGGCGCTTTCCTCATTCATGGTCGTCTATACGGGCGATACCCATAGGCGGATTGCGGTTCGACCGCCGACATGGTTCTGATAACGTTATGACCCGACCTGAGCCTTCCAAGAGCGAGGCGGCGCCGATCCGGCCGGACTCGCGCGCGGCCTATGCGCGGCTCTGCGCCCTCTATCCCGGCCCGTGTTTCCGTTGGCGCGGCGGTGAGACAGTAACTGCCGCAAATGAGGCGGCCGAACCGCTGACGATCGAACAAGACGGGATGGCGGCCTTGGCCGCTTTGTGCGAGGAGGCGTCCGCAGAAGGCGCGGGAAAGACCGCGACCATTGCGATTGCGACCCTCTCGGCGCGGTTTGAGGCCACGGCGCTGCCCTTGAGCGTGGGCGACGTTTTGGTCCTCTGCCGCGACCGAACCTTGGACTCGCAGATCAATCAAGCGATGTCCCAGTCGCGCGGACTCTACAAGGATTTGGCCGACCTGGCCGGGGATTTCGTTTGGGAGACCGACGCGGACGGCCGTTTCTCCTTTATTTCGGCGCAGGGCGCGCTGGGACGTCCCGCCGTGGATTGGATCGGTCAGCGCCCCGAGACTTTCTACGCGCAACCGGCCTTGGCGCCGCGCCGCTCGCCCTTTTCGCCGCGTCAGGCGCTGCGCGATGTCGAGATTTGGATGACCGGACGCGACGGTGCGGAGCGCTGTCTGCTGATCTCAGGCCTGCCTGTACTGAGTCCCGACGGCGCCTATCTCGGCGCCCGGGGACTGGCGGTCGATGTCACCGAGGAGCGGCGATCGCAGGCGGCGTTGGCCGCAGCTCTCAGCCGAGAGGATCTGGCGCGGCACATCGTCAATCTGGTGCGCGGTCAGGATACGCCGGAAGCGATGCTGGAGACGGCGGCGCGCACGATCTGCCGCGCCGCCTCCGCCGCCGGCTGCGATATTTTCACGGCCGAGACCGGCGGCTGGCGGATCGCCGCCCGGTTCGGCGCCGGCCCTGACACAGCGGAGGCTCAGGACGCCGTCGCCGATTTGGCGTCGAAAGACGGCGACGGGTCGCGTGATGTCAGCCCGGCGGTCGGGGTGGTCACGCTCTATCGCGATCACGGCAATGGCGCGATCCTGCTTTGGCCGGACAAGACCGCCGGCGCGGCGTGGCGCGACGAAGCCGCCGCCTTGCTCGCCGTCGTCGAGGGACCCCTGGGCCTGGCCCTGCGTCAGATCGCCGATCAACAGGCCCTGGTCGCGATGGCCCGCACCGACGAGCTGACGCGCCTGCTCAACCGTCGCGCCTTCATGGCCGAACTCGCGACCGCGCTCGACCGCGCCAAACGCCACAAGGCGCCGGGCGCGCTGCTCTATATCGATCTTGATAATTTCAAACCGATCAACGACACGCATGGGCATGAGGCGGGGGATCGGGCGCTGATGGCGATCGCCGAGGTCCTGCGCGGCCACAGCCGGCGCTACGATCTGGCGGCGCGGCTGGGCGGCGATGAATTTGCGCTATGGCTAGACGAGACCGACGGCGATACGGCGGAAAGCCGGGCCTGGGAGCTGCGCGACGCCGTGCGGGCGCTGGATGTGGAGAGCGGCGCGCCGGACAAGCCCTTCGGCCTCTCCATCGGCGTCGCGGTGCATGGGATGCATGATCGGGAAGGCTTTGAGCTGAAGGACTTGCTGAACCAGGCGGACGCCGCGATGTACCGCGCCAAAAAGGCCGGCAAGAACAGCGTCTATGTCGCCCGCGATCCGAGTGTGGAGGCGGCGCCATGAGTGAGCCGCGCCTGCCCAAGGCCATCAGCTACGAAGAGTCGAAGGCGTTGGCGCAGGACGCCGATCCCGGCGTGCGGCGAGCCTTGGCGCATCATCCTGACACCAAACCCGAAGTCTTGTATTTCCTGGCCGAGGACGCCGACGCCGGCGTTCGGCGGGCCATCGCCGAGAATGACCGGACGCCGCGGCAGGCGGACCTGCTGCTGACCGGCGACAGCGAGGTCGCCATCCGCGAGGCCTTGGCGGAAAAGGTCAAACGGCTAACGCCCGCTCTATCCGCTGGGGACAAGGACGCGGTCTATGACGCGACCGTCCGCGTTCTCGAGACCCTGGCGCGCGATCAGGTGGTCAAGATTCGCACCCTGGTGGCCGAAGCTCTGAAGGATATCGTCGACGCGCCGGCGCACGTCATCCGCGCGCTGGCGCAGGACAGCGAGATTGCGGTCAGCGGTCCGGTGCTGCAATTCTCACCGGTCCTGACCGATGCGGATCTGCTGTCGATCATCCGGTCGGGCGCGGTTCAAGACGCCCTGGCCGCCATCTCGCGCCGGTCGGTTTTGCGCGAAGGCGTCGCCGACGCGGTGGTGGAGTTCGGCGACGAGCGCACCATTGCGATCCTGCTGGCCAACGGCTCGGCGCAGATCCGCGAGGAGACGCTGGACGCCCTGGTCGAGCGCGCCGCGCCCAACCCGTCCTGGCATGCGCCCCTGGTCAGCCGGCCGATCCTGCCCGCTAACGCCGCACGGCTGTTGGCGGGCTTCGTCGCCCGGGCGCTGCTCGACCGGCTGCGCGCCCGTACCGATCTGCCCGCCGATGTGGTTGAGGCGGTGGCGGAAGCCGTGTCCGAACGGCTTCAAACCGACGAAGATGCGGGCGCGGACGATCTCGACGACTCCGATTGGGCTGACGATCAGGTTTCCGAGGCGGATATCGACGCGCTGCATGACCAGGGGAGGCTGACGCCTGAGACGATCCTGGACGCCGCTGAAGAAGGCCGGAAACGATTCGCTGAAATGGCGCTGGCCAAGTGCGCCGGCGTCGGCCGCAAAACGGCGACCCGGGCCGTCGCGCAGAAGAGCGCCAAGGGGCTTTTGGCGCTCTCCTGGAAGGCGGGCCTGACCCCGTCCCAGGCGGTCGCCATTCAGGTCAGGCTGGGCGGTCTGCCGCCCGGGGACGCCCTTGGCGGCGGCGATGGCGACGCAGGAATCGGAAGCGGAGGCTGGCCGCTCTCGGACGAGGATATGGAATGGCAGTTGGAGTTCTTCGGCGAGTGACGTGGCTTAAGAGCGTCAGCGTCGGATGATCGTGCCCGACCCGTGGACGGTGAACATTTCCAACAGGATCGCATGCGGCACCCTGCCGTCCAGCACGACCGCCGCCTCGACGCCGTTCCGCACCGCGTCCATGCAAGTCTCAATCTTGGGAATCATGCCGCCGGTCAAGGTCCCGTCGGTCATCAACGCTTGCGCTTCCTCGACCGTCATGTCCGAGATGATCTGACCTTCCTTATCCATCACGCCAGCGACATCGGTGAGCATTAACAGCCGCCGCGCGTTCATCGCCCCGGCGATGGCGCCCGCAAAAGTATCCGCGTTGATGTTGAAGGTCTCACCGCCCATACCCAGTCCAATCGGCGCGATCACCGGAATGATATCGGTCGCCAACATATTGGTGAGAATGGTCGGGTCCACGGCGACCGGCTCGCCGACAAAGCCCAAATCCAAGACCCGTTCGATCTGAGAATCGGGGTCGCGCCGCGTCCGGGTCAGTTTGCGGGCGCGCATCAGGCCGCCATCTTTGCCGGAGATGCCGACGCCGCGCCCGCCTGCTTCGACCAAAGCGCCGCTGACGCTCTTGTTGATCTGGCCGCTAAGCACCATCTCGACGACCCCGACCGCCGCTTCGTCGGTCACGCGCAAACCGTCGACGAACTCGCTCTGGATCGCCATCTTCTCCAGCATGGCGCCGATCTGCGGGCCGCCGCCATGCACAATGATCGGGTGCACGCCGCATTGCTTCAGCAGCACCACGTCGCGGGCGAAATGCTGGGCGAGATCGGAATCGCCCATCGCGTGGCCGCCATATTTGATCACCAGCGTCTCGCCCGCATAGCGGCGCATATAGGGCAAGGCCTCGGTCAGGATCCCGGCCTGGGCCAACCACTCGGCCCGTCGTCTGGATTTTTGCTCTTGCTGCGCTGACTCGTTTTTCATCGACCGAACCCTACCCTGACGCCACTCGGCGAGAGGCTTACCTTACGGCGCGGGCCGCGCCAAGCCGACCAGCGCCGCGCGCAACTCGACAATGCCGCGCGATTTCTGAGACGAGGTGACCAGAACCTCCGGGCGCGCCGCCGCGCGTTTCTTCAGCGCCTCTTCGGTCTCGGCCCGGACACGCTCCAGTTCCGCCGATTTCAGCTTATCGCTCTTGGTCAGCACGACCTGATAGGAAACCGCCGCGCTGTCCAGCCCGTCCATGACCGCCCGGTCGCCGGCGCCGACGCCGCGCCGCGCATCGATCAACAAGCAAAGCCGGCGCAATTCGACCCGGCCGCGCAGGTAATCCTGGATCAAGCGGTTCCAGCCATCGACCAGGGTCTTCGGCGCTTTCGCATAGCCATAACCCGGCATATCGACCAGACGCAGCGCGCCGTCCGCGATATTGAACAAATTGAGCGCCTGGGTCCGGCCCGGCGTGTTGCTGGTGCGCGCCATGTCGCGGCGGCCGATCAGGGCGTTCAGCAGGCTGGATTTGCCGACATTGGAGCGGCCGGCGAAAGCGACCTCGACCACGCCGTCATCGGGCAGATCGTCGATCCGGACCACGCTCTTCTCGAAGAGGCAGGGTTTGGCGAAAAGCTTTCTCGCCTCGGCGATCGCTTCATCCGCGTCGGGCTCGGAGGTGAACTCGCCGGGCATGTCGGTTCCTCACAGGGGGCCGGGCCAGGTCAGGATTTGGCCGCGTCGCTCGCCTTTCCGCCGCCGATCGCCACCCCCATGCGCCGCATGATGACATATTGCTGCAGGATCGACAGGGAGTTGTTCCAGGCCCAATAGATCACCAGCCCGGCCGGGAAGGTGCCGAGCAGGAAGGTGAAGAAGAAAGGCATCAGCAAGAAGATCTTGGCCTGGACCGGATCGGCCGGCGCCGGGTTCAGCTTCTGCTGCAGATACATGGTCAGACCCATGATCACCGGCCAGATTCCGATATTCAGGATGGCCAAGATTGCCGGGACTTCCCACGGAAACAGGCCGAAGCCGGTCAGCAATCCCAATGGATCGGGCGCTGAAAGATCGCGGATCCAACCGAAGAACGGCGCATGCCGCATCTCGATGGTCACGAACAGAACTTTATAGAGCGCGAAGAAGACAGGGATCTGAACCAGGATCGGCAAACAGCCCGAGAGCGGGTTCACCTTCTCCTTCTTATACAGTTCCATCATCTCCGTGTTCAGCTTCTGGCGGTCGTCGCCGTATCGCTCCTTCAGCTCGACCATTTTCGGCTGCAGCAGCTTCATCTTGCTCATGGATTTGTAGGATTTGTTGGCCAACGGGAAGAAGGCCAGCTTGATCCCCACTGTCAGCGCCAAAATCGCCAGACCGAAATTCCCCAACACCCCGTTCAGCCAGTTGATCGCGTAAAAGATCGGCTTGGTCAGCCAATAGAACCAGCCGAAATCGACCGCCAGATCGAAATTCGCAATGCCATAATCCGCAGAATACTGATCCAGAAGCGTCGTAATCTTAGCGCCGGCGAACAACCGGCTCGTCATCTCGAAGCTTTCCCGCGGCGCCAGGGAAACCGCATCGGTCAGGAAATCCGCCTGGTATTTCTCGATCCCACCGGGCGCTTGCGCGTTGAAACTTGTCCGAACGCTTTTCTCTTGGTCCGGGACTAGGGCGACGAGCCAATATTTGTCGGTGATGCCCAACCAGCCGCCTGTCGTGTTCTGCTGCTCGCGGCCCGACTCCAAGAGGTCGTCATAGTCGATCTCTTTCAGCGTCTCATCGAAGACGCCGAGCAGCCCCTCGTGCAAAATATAGAAACCTAGTGTTTCCGGCGTACCGGTCCGGGAGATCAGGCCGTAGGGCGAAATCGCGACCGTCTCGTCGCCGCCATTGGCCACCCGCTGCGTGATCGTGAAAAGATAATCCTCGTCGAGCGCGATTTCCTGCTCGAACACCATCCCGACGTCGTTTGTCCAGCGCAGCGTCACCGGGTTCTCCGGCGTCAATTCGGCGCGATCCGCCGTCCAGACGCTGCCGCCGTCTGGGGTCTGAACGCCTTGGCCGAGCCAGCCGAACTCCGCGTAGTAGGGTCGCTCGCCGCCATGCGGGGTCAGCAGGACGATATTGTCGCTGTCTTCCTCAATGGTCTCGCGATAATTCCTCAGCACCAAATCGTCGATCCGCGCCCCCCGCAACGAGATCGAGCCACGCAACAAATCCGACTCAATCGTCACCCGCGGCGTTTCGCTTAGCGCTGCGGCGCGCGATTGCGGAAAATCGGCGGCCGATTGGAGTTCAGTGGGGATCTCCGAGCCGAGTTGCGGCGCGACGCCGGCCGACTGTCTGCTCGGGCTCGCCTCGGAATCCAGCGCCTGTTGGGCCTGCAGCGCGTCTTGCCGGGCTTCCTGGCGCGGCGCCTCATACAGGAACTGCCAGGCCATCAGAACCACAACCGAGAGCAGGATCGCCAGGATCAGGTTCTTCTTGTCGCTGTCGCCCATCACTTTCGGGGGTCCTCCAGACGCGTCATCGGTCGTCGGTTGTGGGGTTTTCGTCTTTGGTCGCGGATGTCGGGAAAACGCGTCGCCGCCGATTATGGACCGGCGACCGGTTGTGACGCACCGGCGGCGCGATGGCCAGCCTTTTCGCACCAAACTTTCAGGCGTTTCATCGCACGGATCAAATCCTGGCGCAGATCCGGATAGGCGCGGTCGGGCGTCGCGGCGCGGGCGATCAGCACATAGTCGACGCCGGGCGCGCCGTGCTTGCACAGAAGCTCGTCGGACAGCGCGCGCAGCCGGCGCTTAGCCCTGTTGCGAATGACCGCCCCGCCGACCTTTTTGCTTGCTGTAAACCCGACGCGCTTCGTTGGTCCTGCATCGCCCACCGACACTTCACCGGGGTCGCGCCGGCGAATCTGCAGCACCAGACCGGGTTGCGGCGCGCTTGCGCCGCTGCGCGAGGCGGCCACGAAATCACGCCGTTTCTTCAGTCGGATCGCTTCGGTCATGCCGTGCGGTCGTTCGCCCTTCTCACGCCGCGTGAGCCGCTCCGCAGCCGAAACATACGGTTCAGAAGCACGACTGCGGCTGTGAGGGTCGCTTGTCAGGCGGAGAGGCGGGCGCGGCCCTTACGGCGGCGAGACGCCAAGACGTTCTGGCCGCCTTTGGTGGCCATACGCGACCGGAACCCGTGGCGGCGCTTGCGAACAAGCCGGCTCGGCTGGAATGTACGTTTCACGGCTTTTCTCCTACCGTCGGCTCGATATATGTCGTGGACTAGCGCACGACCGATATAGCCATATAGATGCGGCGCCGATCACCGGCACTCCGGTCACGGACGCTTGCTGTTTAAACTTGATCCAGCGCGGACGCTTCGCTTCACGACTGCGCCCCTTAGGACCGCGGCTGTATAGTGAAAGCCCAAGACCAAGTCAATGAATGCCAAGCCCGACACCTGGTCCGTCCGGACCCGGCTCACGGGAGCTTGACTTGCCCAATCCGCCGACCCGCCTACTTATGCCGACAGAAAACGCAGCCCCGCCGGCGGGCGTAGGATACCCAAACTCAGATGAGCAGAAATGAACACGGCCCCTGATCGCACTGCGGACAACGAGCGTTCCATGAGCGAGACTTCCATTACCGCCGCAACGGCGCCGGCGTCTAAAAAGTCTTTCTCATTGGGGCGCCTCGTCCCGCTGGTGGTCATTGTCGGCGCGGCGCTGACGGCGATCTTCGTTTTCGATGTCGGGCAATATCTGACCCTCGACTCAGTCCGGGAGAACCGGCAATGGCTGCTGGACCAGGTCGCCGCCAACCCGGTTCTGGCGCCGTTCCTCTTCATCGCCGCCTATATCGGCGTGGTCGCCCTCTCTTTGCCGGGCGCGACCTGGATGACCCTGATCGGCGGGTTCCTGTTCGGGGTCGCCTTCGGCACGGCCTATGTCGTGCTCGGCGCGACGATCGGCGCGACCCTGATCTTTCTCGCGGCGCGCACCGCGCTTGGCGACTGGCTGTTGGCGCGCGCCGGCGGTTGGGTCGACAGGCTGCGCGACGGCTTCCAGGAGAACGCGCTGAGCTATATGCTGGTCCTGCGCCTGGTGCCGCTGTTCCCGTTCTTCGTCGTCAATCTGGCGCCCGCTTTTCTCGGCGTGCGGTTAAGCACATTCGTGCTCGCCACCTTCTTCGGAATCATCCCCGGCACGGCAGTCTATGTCACGTTCGGCGCCGGCCTGGGCGCGATCTTCGACAGTGGGAAAGAGCCTTCGCTGGCCGGGGTGCTGTCGCCGGAATTGATCGCCGGGCTGGTCGGCATAGCGTTGCTGGCCCTCGTGCCGGTGGTCTACAAACGCCTGTCGCGCCGAAAGGCGTGACGCGTCCGGGGTGACGCGGCCGCGGCGACCGCCGCTGCGACGCCGAGCGTGGAGTTCAAGGCGGTCCTAAGATGCACAGCCTTTCAGCACGCCTTCTCGTCCTGACCGTCCTGTTCGTGATGTTGGCGGAGGTTCTGATCTTCGTGCCGTCCTTCGCGCGGTTTCGTCATGACTATCTCACAGACCGGACCGCCAGCGCATATCTGGCGATTCTAGCGCTCGACGCGACGCCGGACGGGGTCGTCTCCGACGCGTTGAAGCGCCAACTTCTCGAAAACGCCGGCGCCTTGGCGATTTCGGCCCGGCGCGGCGATATGCGCCTGACGCTGGCCGCCGACGCCCTGCCGACCGTCGGCGCCTCGTTCGATCTGCGCGACGCCTCGCCCTTGGCCCTGATCGCCGACGCGTTCAGCCTGTTGACGGCGGACCGGGACCGGGTGGTGCGCGTTGTCGAAGCGATGGAGGGGCCGATCAACGCCGAGATCGAGGTGGTGATTGAGGAACGGCCGCTGTTCAATGCGTTGGTCGATTTCGGCGGGCGGATCTTCATCCTCTCGCTGGTGATTTCGGTGATCACCGCCGGGCTGGTCTTCCTGGCCCTGCAATGGCTGCTGGTCCGCCCGATGCAGCGGATCACCGAAAGCATGGTCTCGTTTCGCGCCAACCCGGAGGATGCAGGCGGCGTCATCGCGCCCAGCCTGCGCGGCGATGAAATCGGCGTGGCCGAGCGCGAGTTGGCGCGGATGCAGAACGGTTTGCGCCAAGCGCTGCAGCAGAAAGAGCATCTGGCGGCGCTCGGGACCGCCGTGGCCAAGATCAATCACGATCTGAAAGGGATTCTGTCCCGGGCCATCCTGGTCGTCGACAATCTGGCGGCGTCGGAAGATCCCGAGGTCAAGAGAATCGCCCCGACTCTGATCTCCTCGATCGATCGCGCGATCGCCATGTGCGGCCAGACCTTGAACTATGTCGGGGCGGATCAGCCGACCGTGACCTGGGCGCGTTTCAGCCTAAGCGACCTGATCGGCGAGCTTCGCCAAGAGACGCCCGACTCGGTCGCGCTTCAATCCGATATCCCCGATGGCCTGACAATTCAGGCGGACCGCGATCAGATTTACAGAACGCTCTCCAACCTGATCCAGAACGCGGTGGAGGCGGGAGCGGACCGGATCGACCTGGTTTCCCGGCATACGCAAGACGCGCTGATGTTAGAAGTCGCCGACAACGGCCCCGGCCTGCCGCCGCGCGCGCTCAAAAACCTGTTCAAACCGTTCAAAGGGTCGGCCAAGGCGGGCGGCACCGGCTTGGGACTGGCCATCGCGCGCGAGATGATGCGCGGGCATGGCGGCGATCTGTCCTTGAAGCAAACGGGCGCTGACGGCAGCCGGTTTTGCATCACGCTGCCGGACCGCGCCGATGTGTGAGCCGATCGCTGGACCGATCTTTGCGCCGCTCTCCGAGTTGGCGGTTCGCTAGTCCTGCATCGATTTGCGGGCGAACACGCCGTCGATCGAGCATCCGATCCGCTCGAAACACGCTGTCAGCCGGTCCGATTCGCGATCGCCAAGCCGGGCGCCCTCCAGATTGATTTGCAGGCCGCGGCAATTCCGCCGTCGCGCCAAAGCGTCGATCTCCTCGACCAGCCGCGGCAATGTTCCGTAGCGCCCCATCACGTCCATGGCGATCACATTGGGCACGATCAGGAACAGCCCGTCGATCACGTCCCGAACGATCGCGAAGGTGAACAAGCCGATGACATGGGATTGCGCGTTTTGAATGGCCAGCAGGCCCTCGTCGGCGTCCTCTCGCAAGTCCGCGGCCAATTGGCGCAGCAACGCGTTGAGGTCCGCCTGGGGACGGTGCGATTGGATTAGGGGCGCCAGGCAGGACGCACGGTCCGCGCTCAATTCACAAACGGTCAGTTCAGCGCTCATCGCCGGTTCGCTCGCTTATCTCGGATGGTGAAGTGTTGCGCCTGAACGGGCCGGGCCGCTTTGACTTGTATCAAGCGTGACGGAAGAACCCCCAGCACGACTACGGCCTTTTGAGTTTTCTTGCGCCCAAGATCAAAAGTTTCTAAGCTTAGGTCACGTTCGGAAACGAATTTGCATCTCTGGGGGCGAGCGATGGACACGGCGGTTCCGATTTCGACGGGTGATAAGCTTTGCGCGCCGGAATGCCTGCCGGAATCCTGCCGAAATTGCAGCGTCCGTCATTTGGCGATTTGCGCGGCGCTCAATACGACGGAAATGGTCGAATTGAGCGGCATCGCCTCGTTTCAGGAGCTGCAGAACCACGATCCGATCACCAGCGAGGGCGAGGTGGCGGATTCGGTCTTCAATGTCACCGCCGGCGCTGTCGAACTGTATAAACTTCTGCCCGACGGCCGCCGTCAGGTCACCGGGTTCCTGTTTCCGGGCGACTTCCTGGGCATCGCCATGAACGAGCGCTATTCCTATTCCTCCGAGGCGGTCGGCAACACACGCCTATGCCGATTCCCGCGCAAAAAGCTGGAAGCCATGCTGGACCGGATGCCGCAATTGGAGCGCCGGCTGCTAAGCATGGCGTCAAACGAACTGATCCAGGCGCAGGATCAGATGCTGTTGCTGGGCCGCAAAACGGCGAAGGAGAAGCTGTGCTCCTTCCTCCTGAATCTGTCCAAACGCGCAGCGTCGCGCGGCGAGGATCCAAGCGTCGTGCATGTCCCGATGAGCCGATCCGATATCGGCGACTATCTGGGACTGACGACCGAAACGGTCAGCCGAAACTTCACGCAACTGAAGACAAAAGGCGTCATCCGCCTTTTGGAAGGCGGCATGGTGCATCTGCCGGACCTGGAACGCGTCCGGGAGCTGGCCGAAGAGGCCTGACGCCTCGCCCCACTCTCTTTTGACAAGGCGTGGTACAGGATTGGCGCGCGCATTATGACCGATCTTGTCGCGGCGGGTCCCAATAACCTGATCACCGATGTGGCCGGCCTTTCGGTCGGCAATGCGGAAGACGCCTTGGTGCGGACCGGCGTCACGGTGCTGCTTTCTACCGGAACGGGCGAACACGCGGGCTTTCGCGCGGCGGTCGAGCAACGCGGCGGCGCGCCCGGCACGCGGGAGACCGACGCCCTGAAGCCCGGCGCCCTGGTCAAGGCGATCGACGCCATCGTGCTCAGCGGCGGCTCCGCCTTCGGACTGGACGCGGCGGGCGGGGTTCAGTCCTGGCTCGCGGCGCGCAGCCTCGGCTATCGCATCCATCAGGCGGTCGTCCCCATCGTGCCGGCGGCAATCCTGTTCGACTTGGCGAATGGCGGCGTGAAGGATTGGGGCGAGACGCCGCCCTATCGCGCCTTGGGGCAAGCCGCCTGCGACGCTGCGTCGGATCGTTTCGCACTCGGCAACGCCGGGGCCGGTTATGGCGCGACCGCCGGGCTTCATAAGGGTGGGTTGGGCAGCGCCTCGGCCGTCGATCCGGTCTCGGGCTTCACCGTCGCCGGGCTGATGGCGGTCAACAGTTTCGGCTCTCCGGTGACGCCGGACGGGAAAACCCTCTGGGCGGCGCCTTATGAGCTTGCGGGCGAGTTCGGCGATCTGCCGACGCCGTCCGGCAAGACCGGCGGCGCGATGGTGACCAAATCCAAGGCCGATCCGCGCGGCAACACGACGATCGGCGTCGCCGCGACCGACGCGCCGCTCAGCGACGATCAACTGGCGCGCTTCGCGGTCATGGCGGCGGACGGTCTGCCGCGCGCCATTCAACCGGTTCATACCGCCTTTGACGGCGATCTGATCTTCGCGGTCTGTACGGGTGAGACGGCGGGCGGCGACGGGGCGGTCGATCCGATGGCGCTGACCCGGCTGGGAAGTCTGGCGGCGGACGCCGTGGCGCGCTCGATCGGTCGCGCGATGACCGAGGCGCAGGACCTAGGGACGGCGACGGCCTTCCCCAATCCGGCTGATCGGTTATGATATTCGCCACAGTCAGGAAGAGGGCGGAACCATGACCCGAGTTCATTCCAAATATCGGCTCGGCGCGCTAGCGGCTGCGGTTTGGATCGGCGGAGCAGTAACGGCGTTCGCCAGCGGCGACACATTGCGCATCGGCGTAACCCTGGAGCCGCCGCATCTCGATCCGACCGCCGGCGCGGCGGCGGCCATCGATGAGGTAACCTACGCCAATCTCTTCGAGGGCCTGACCCGCATCAACGAGGCCGGCGAGGTGGTCCCGGGCCTGGCGGAAAGCTGGACCGTCTCCGATGACGGGCTGACCTATACATTCGCGCTGCGCACCGGCGTGACTTTCCATGACGGGGCCAGCTTCGAAGCGTCGGATGTGGTCTTCTCGCTCGACCGGGCGCGAGCGGAGGAGTCGACGAACGCCCAAAAGGGCCTGTTCAGCGCCATCGACACGGTGGCGGCGCCTGACCCGGCGACCGTGGTGGTCACACTGAGCCGGCCCGAAGGCGGCTTCCTCTGGAACATGGGCTGGGGCGACGCGGTGATCGTTGATCCGGCGAGCGCGGACGGCAACATGAACACGCCGATCGGCACCGGCCCCTATCGCTTCGTGGATTGGGTCAAAGGCTCGAAGATCGAGTTGGCGCGCTATGAAGGCTATTGGGGCGACGCGCCGGCGATCCCGAATGTCAGCTTCAGCATAATCCCCGACTCGGCGGCGCAGGTCGCGGCTCTGCTGGCCGGAGATCTCGACGCCTTTCCGAACATGGGCGCGCCGGAGACCCTGAGCCAGTTCGAGGCCGATCCGCGCTATGAAGTGGCGGTCGGCACAACAGAGGGCGAGACCTTGCTGGTGATGAACCAGCGCCGGCCGCTGTTCCAGGATGTCCGGGTCCGCAAGGCGATCAGCCACGCCATCGACAAGCAGGCGATCGTCGACGGCGCCATGTTCGGTTTCGGCACGCCGATCGGCTCGCATTTCGCGCCGCATAACGAGGCCTATGTGGATCTCACCGGCGTCACGCCCTACGACCCGGAGAGGGCGAAGAGGCTGCTGGCGGAAGCGGGCCACGCGGACGGTCTTGAATTGGTGATGAAACTGCCGCCGCCGAGCTACGCCCGGCGCGGCGGGGAGATCATCGCAGCCCAATTACGCGCAGTGGGGATTGAGGTCGAGTTGGTCAATGTCGAATGGGCGCAATGGCTTTCGGACGTCTTCCGCGGCGAGCATGATTTCGACTTCACCATCGTCTCGCATACCGAGCCGCTGGATATCGGCATCTACGCCAGACCGGAATATTATTTCGGCTACAGCTCGTCGACTTTTAGCGGGATCATGGAGCAGGTCGCTGCGACCGCCGACCCGGCGGGCCGGAAGGCGCTCTATGCTGACGCGCAACGGGTGTTGGCGGATGACGCGGCGAATGTTTTCCTGTTTCAATTGGCGAAGACCGGCGTCGTCTCCGCGAACCTGAAAGGCATGTGGCGCAGCGCCCCGATCCAAGCCAATGACGTCACCGGCGCCTATTTCGAATAGGCGTTTGGGCTCGGGCCACCCTATTAGGCAAATTAGGTGATGCAGCTTTCGGGTGATAGAGCCGACCCGCACCTGTCATGCTGAGCTATCTGGCGCGCCGGGTGATCAATCTCGGCGGCGCGCTCCTGGCTGCGTCGATCCTGGTGTTCCTGATTCTCGGCGTACTGCCGGGCGACCCGGCCGAGGTGATGCTGGGCGTGGGCGCAACGCCGGAGGCCCTGGCGGCGCTGCGGGCGGAGCTTGGCCTGACCGCCAATCCGGTACTGCGCTATGTGGATTGGATTGGCGGCCTTCTGGTCGGCGATATGGGAACCAGCCTGGCCTATCGGGCGCCCGTGGCCGAGCTGATCGCCGAGCGTCTGGTCGTGACGGTTCCGCTGGCAGTCGCCGCCTTCGCCATCGCCGTGCTGCTGGCCGTGCCGCTCGGCTTGTTCGCGGCGACGCGGCGCGGCGGCCCGGGTGATGTGGCCGTGATCGGGGCGTCGCAAGTCGGGCTCGCCATTCCCAATTTCTGGTTTGCAATTCTGCTGATCCTGGTTTTCGCCATTCATCTGCGTTGGTTCGCGGCCGGCGGTTTCACACCCTGGGACGAGAATTGGGCTCTTGCGTTGAAATCCCTGATCCTTCCAGCCCTGGCCTTGGCGCTGTCGGAAGCGGCCATCCTGACACGGGTCACACGGGCGGCGGCGTTGGATGTGCTGGGGCAGGACTTCATCCGCACCGCGCGGGCCAAGGGCGTCTCACGGCTGGGCGTGCTGCTCGGCCATGTGCTGCGCAACGCCCTGCTGCCGGTCGCCACGATCATGGGATTGCAGTTCGCCTTCCTGGTCGCCGGCGCCGTCGTGGTCGAGAATGTGTTCTATCTGCCAGGCCTGGGGCGGCTGCTGGTCCAAGCCATCGACCAGCGCGATCTGGCGGTGGTTCAGAACATCATCCTCTGCCTCGCCGGATTCGTGGTGCTGGTGAATTTCGCGGTGGACGCGGTCTATGCGGTGATCGACCCGCGCCCGAAGGAGTCGCGACGATGAGACCGCGCCGCTTGAATCTGGCGCGACGGCCGAATTTCGCCATCGGCGCCGTTCTGACCGGGCTCGTCATCTTGGCGGGCGCGGCGGCGGTTTTCTTCACGCCCTATCCGGTTGACGGCGTCGCCATCGGCAGCCGGCTGCAGGCGCCCTCGGCCGCGCATTGGCTGGGCACGGACATGCTGGGCCGGGACATGCTGTCGATGTTGATGAAGGGCGCCCAGAACGCCCTGATCATCGGCTTTGTGACAGTTGGGATCGGGCTGGTCTTCGGCGCGCCGCTGGGTTTTCTGGCGGCGATGCGGCCGGGCCTGTGGTCGGATGTCTCTTTGCGGGCCGTCGATCTGGTCTTCGCCTTCCCCGCCATCCTGACAGCGATCCTGATCGCGGCGGTCTATGGGCCGGGCGTGATCAATGCGGTCCTCGCGATCGCGATCTTCAACATCGCCGTTTTCGCCCGGGTCGCGCGCGGCGCGGCGCTTCAGGTCTTGGGTCAGTCCTATATCCGCGCCGCCGAGGCGATCGGCCGGCCGCCGCTCGATATCGCGCTGCGCCACGTGCTGCCGAACGCCGCGGCGGTCCTGCTGGTCCAGGCGACGATCCAATTCGCGATCGCCATCCTGGCGGAGGCGGGTTTGAGCTATCTCGGCCTCGGCGTGCAACCGCCGGACCCGAGCTGGGGCAAGATGCTGAAAGACGCGCAGACCCTAATCTTCACCCACCCCTATCAGGCGGTGGCCCCGGGCGCCGCGATCATGCTGTTCGTGCTGGGGCTGAATCTGTTGGGCGACGGGCTGCGCGATGCGCTCGACCCGCGCATTCACGCGATCCGGCTGTTGTAAGCGTAAAGGGCGCGCGTCAGCCTTGGCGCCGACGCTCCTTAATCGGCGCGGCGTAGGCCAGCTCCACGTCCCAGGGAAACAGGATCCAGGTGTCCTGAGACACCTCGGTCACGAACGTGTCCACCAGCGGCCGGCCCGCGGGTTTGGCGTAGACAGTGGCGAAATGCGCTTTCGGCAGCATCTCGCGCACGATCTTGGCGGTCTTGCCGGTATCGACCAAGTCGTCGACGATCAGCCAGCCTTCGCCGTCGCCCTCGACGTCTTTCAGGATATTCGCTTCGCCTTGGGACTTGTGGTCGTAGCTGGCGATGCAGACCGTATCGACCAGCCGCACCTCGAGCTCGCGGGAGACGATCGCCGCCGGCACCAAGCCGCCGCGGGTGATGGCGACGATGCCTTTGAACGGTCCGATCGTATTCAGCCGCCAGGCCAGAGCCCGCGCCGTCCGATGCAATTCGTCCCAGGAAACCGGGAATTCCATCCCATGCGGTTCCGCCATGCCACGCCTCCATGCCTTTTTGCGCGCCACGCGCCGTTCGGAGGGGAGACATAAAACGCGACAGGCCCCAGGCCAAGCCCGAAAGCGGCGGCGATCAGACCTCGGGCCGCGTGTCGCGCGTCAAGACGCAGCCCGCGATGCGCCAGGCGCCGTCCGCCTGTTTCTCCATCTCATAGATCGCGATCACACGGTCGCCGGACCGACCAGTGACGGCGACCGCCTGCATCGGCCGCCCGCCGATTTCCCGCATGTCGAGAAATTCGATGGCGCGCGGCTTGATCAAGACGCCATAGCCTTGACGCACCATGGACATAAAGGTCGTCGGGTCGCCGAAACGGGCCTGTATGGTCGGGGCGGCCTGGCTGAAGGCGCCGCTGGCGTCGTCCCGGCGCATCGCATCGAGCTGAGTCTGAATGACAGCGACGATCGCTTCTTGTTCGGCCAGATTCGCCTGAGCCTTTACGAGCGCCAGCTGGGTCATCGATTGGGGCGCCGATAGCCGATCGATCGGCAGGCCCGGCCCGGCCGCGACAGCCGGTTGGACGAGCGCGAGTGCGGCTGCCAGCGCCGCGCCGCCAAAAAGCGTAAAGGTAAAATTCGTCGATTGTCCTGCCGCCATGATCCGCGCCTCCTATCCCGTGGGTCACAGGAGTCTACGCAAGCAAGCGTTTGCGAGATCGCCGCGCGGCGATTTGTCCGGATTAACTGGCGGCGGGAGTCAGCCTGGCTCTAACGGACGAAGACCTGGACTTCGTTATTGTCGACCTGATCGGTCGCCGACAACAATTGCACCCGGCTCGAGGGCACGCCCATATCGGTCAGCGAGCGCAGCACATCTTCGGCGTTGCGCTTGGCCGCGGCGCTGTTCAGCGCCACTTGCGCCGCGTTGCCGGCGTTCGGGCTGACCGCCAGGATCGAGAAGGTCGCTGTCGGTTTCCGTGACAGCGCTTGGCTGACCGCGTTGAACAGCGCCTGCTGGTACTGAACGTTCGGACGGTCGAAGCGTATGATCACCAACGGCCGGTCGCCGGGGGCCGGGGTCGCGGCCCGGGCAGCGGCCCGCGCGATATTCTCGGTCTGGGTGAAGGCCTGGGTCGCCAGGCTCGAACCGTAGAGCTCGCCGTTTTTGATCGCCAGCGACAGGGTCGTCATATTCTGACGCTCATTATTCACATAGGCGTTCTGGCGGCTGATATCCTGGCTCAATTCGTTCAGGGTCCGGTCGACCAGGACCACCGACTGATGCACATTATCCTCCAGCGCGCGCAGGCGGACATGGTCGTCCTCAACCGCGCCGCTGAGCCCATAGGTCGCCTGCACGGCGTTTAGCAGATACTGACCGAAGGCCGCCTGCTCCGCCGCGTCGTTGGACAATGTGGTCACTTGCGGCGTGACCTCGGCGATGTTCTCGAGCGCGGTTTGCGCCTGATTCCATTGCGCGACCAGAACCGGGTTGCCCGGCGTCGTGCCCTGTTGCAGGCGCGAGGTCACGGCGGCGACAAGCGAATGATACCGCGCGGCCGCGTCTTGGCTCTGCACCATGATTTGGTTGGCGCGGGTCTGGATATCCGTCACGCCGGCCTGAAGTCTGGATAGATCGCTTTGCATCTCGTCGACCTTGCGCCCGACGAAAGTCTGGCCGACGGCCGGCGTGTCCGTCGCCACAGAGGCGACCGCCTGGCGCGGCGCCGGGGCGCTCGCCGCCGGGGCGGCAGGGGCGGACTGGGTCTGGCGCGTCTGAACGGCCGGGGCCGGCGCTGGACTGGAGCTGGATTGCGCGACGGCGCGATCTTCCGGGGCGACCGGATCGGGCGCTTCAACGCTCGGCCACAGCGCCTCGCAGGCCGAGAGCGCCGCTATGGCCACGCCGCCTAGCGCGATCCGCGCGCCGCGCTTGATCATCGTTCCCCCGTTTCGGCTCATCGGCCGCGCGTTCTTCATGACCGCCCATTCCTCATTACAATCCCCGGAGACCCCAATTTGCATACTGCATCCGGGACCCTTACGCGGATTCGCACGTCAACCCAAATCATCCGAGCCCACAGTCCAGGCGCAACCCTATGCGCCCAAGGCAGTCACGGATATGCGCCGTAAGATCAAGAAGCCCACGCCTCTCAATCCCAACTCGCGACGACCATCGTCCATATCAAAGGGCGCGCCGCCCCTCAAATTCTTCTTTGTCCTAGGTCGGGATACCCCATATCACGGGAGAACTTCAATGTCTAAACGCGCAATATATTGGAATACTTATGGGTTTTGGCGTTCCGCCTAGCTTGAGCGCCGGTCTGGAGCTTGCCGCGCCGCGACCCGCGCAGCCCGATTCAGGGGACGCGGCGGCGCGTGTTTTCGGCGGGCCAATTCGCCGGAATTTCTGGATTGCACGCTTGTCAGGCCGCATCGCATCTAGTACGACCCAGCGTCCCTCCTACAGGGTCGGCGCCCGTAGCTCAGTTGGATAGAGTGCTTGACTACGAATCAAGAGGTCGGGAGTTCGAATCTTCCCGGGCGCGCCAATCTCCCTTCGGTCGAATAGCTTGCCCGGATTTTAGGGTTCGGACTTCGTCCGCTCAGGTGCGCCAATCTCCCTTCGGTGGCATCGCTTCCGCGGTTTGTAGGGTTCGGACTTCGTCCGTTGGGGTGCGCCATTATCCCCTCATTCGAATAGCTTCCCTGGCCTATAGGGTCCGGACGTCGTCCGTTGGACGGGCCCTTCTCCTATAGTTTAAAAGTTCGTGGGCAGTCTCATGCGAGCGGTTTTGTTCCGCCATCGCAGTCCACCGCTTTCATGAATGAAACCGGTATGAAATTCTAGGTGACGACCATCGAAACGGGGAATGCGATGACCGCCGCTTTCCGTATCAGTTTGATTGCGTTTGCCGCTTTGTTCTTCGGGGCGACGGCGTCTTCCGCACAAGATTGCGTGTTTGGCCATAGAGGGGATGCGCTGCGGCTGTCGGAGGCGCTGAACAGCCGGGATCATGTTCGGATTTCCGAGAGGGTGCGGGCGATCAACCCGCGTATGCGCGCGCCAATACCGGAAAAGCGAGAACCGTTAATCGAACCGGCGGAGGACGCCTTCAGCCTGGAGATAACGCCGTCGATGCGGCAGCGCGCCGTGCGCCTTTATCTTGACGCCGTGCGGAACGACAGTTGGTGGCTGCAAGACCCGACGCCAACGCCACCCGAAATCCCGCGGCCGCTGCGCCGTCCGGCTGAAATGATCCGCGGTCTTATCGCCGTGGCCCTGAGCTATCCGGATGCAAGGGCGGAAGCGCTGGACCTTGCCGCGGCCGCCGCCGATTATCTCGTGGGCGCAAGCCGCGAGGCGGGCGTTCGCTATGCGCCTTTCCCATACTGGCGTAATAAACCCGGTCGGCTTGGCGAGTTGTCCGAACGGATGGCGCGCGCGTTGGAAGCCTGCGGCGAGCTCGAGGCCAATATCCGGAACGGCTGGTTCACCGTCGCCGCTGTCCCGGAAGAATATTTTTTCGACACGGGACTCGCCGGTGAAGCGTTGGCCAAACTCGCACGCTACGCACCGCAAGACCGCTACACCGCCTGGTTGAGCGCCGCTTCAGACTGGCTCGCGCAAAACCCGCTCTCGCCAAATTTCAACTACAACGCCTTTCCGGCGCAACTCCACGCCGCAACCTTCGTGCTGACCGGCGATGGGGCCGAACGAGAGCGGGCGATGGACCGACTGACTTACGGCGTCATACCGGGCATGATCGCGCAAGGCGAAGACACCGGCCATTGGATCGACCCGCATAACGAGCGGCTCGCCTATCGCGCCATTATGGTGCGGTCGATGATCGAAACCAGGTTGGCGATTGAACGGGCGGGGCCTGGACCGCAGAGGGACGCGGCCCGCGACCTCGCATCCGCCATCGAGAGCGCGCTTGGCGCCATGGAAGGCGAAATGAGTGGCGCAGTCCCCATGGCGATCCTGCCGCGCATGATCGAAATCTACACCGGTATCGACGCGCTGGCCGAGAACGGAATTCTCATTCCCTTCAGCATGGAGGTTCGCGCCTCTTTCTTCGCCCTGGCCAAACAATATCTGGTTCAAAAGGGCCCTAGCGCGGGCGCGGGGACAGGGGTTTTCCTCGCCCTGTTGAACAAACGCTAGGGGCGAACCGTCGTGACCCCGCCGCAGCGCGCCGAAAGAAATCGGGCCGCGCAGGGAGCGCGACCCGATCGAGAAAAAAGCGAGAAACCAAGCGTCCGCGCTTAGGCGAACCACCAACGCTCGCCGTATTTGTGGCCGTCCATATCCCAGTTCGCCGCCAGCGGACCGTGCTGCAGCTTGTCGGAACTGGCGAAGACGTAATTCGCATACATCGGCACGACCGTGCCGCCATCGTCGCGCAGCAGCGATTGGGCTTCGAAATATAATTCCGCCCGCTTGGCCTGGTCGAGTTCGGCGCGGCCGGCCGTGATCAATTCGACGAAGCGGTCGTTCTCCCAGTTGGTGTCGTTCCACGCGGCCCCCGGCACATAAGCCAGGGACAACATCGCATCGACCGTCGGACGACCGCCCCAATAACAGGCGCAGAAAGGTTTCTTGGTCCAGACATTCGACCAGTAGCCGTCATTCGGCTCGCGCACGACCTCGATCTCGATGCCTGCGGCCTTGGCGCTTTCCTGATACAGGACCGCCGCATCGACCGCGCCGGCGAACGCCGCATCCGCCGCCGAGAGCGCGACCTTCAACGTCCCGACGCCGGATTTCTGCACATGGAATTTGGCCTGATCCGGATCATATGCGCGCTGCGGCAGATCGTTCGCCGCGAAAGGCACGGAACGGCCGATCGGATGGTCGTTGCCGATCGAGCCGTAGCCGAGCAGGATCTTGTCGACCAGTTCCTGACGGTTGACCGCCAGCTTCAACGCCATCCGGACATCGGGATTGTCGAACGGCGCCATGTTGGTCAGCATCGGGAACGTGTAGTGCTGCGCGCCGGCGACGGAATCGATGTTGATCGCCTGGTTCCGCTTCAGCAGAGCGGCGGTTTTCAAATCGACCCGATCCATCAGATCGATCTGGCCCGTGACCAGGGCGTTGGTCCGGGCCGATGCGTCCGCGATTGTCAACCGCTCGATACTGTCGAAATGCGCCCGATCCGATTTCCAATAGTTGGGATTGCGCTCGAAATCGGCGCGAACGCCGAAATCGACGCGCGACAGCGTGTAGGGTCCGCAACCGATGCCCGAGAAGACATCGGCTTTTCCGTCCTTCACCGGCACGATCGGGACATGGTAATCCGCGATATTAAAGGGGAAATCCGCGTTCCCCGCCTCAAGCTCGACCACAATACGATCCGAGCCGTCCGCCTTGATATCGGTAATCGGCGCCAGAAGCGCCGCGACAGCGGATGTCGTATCCTCCCCGCGATGATGATTGACGGACGCGATAACGTCCTCGGCGGTTACGCTTTTGCCGTTGTGGAATTCGACGCCCGAGCGCAGCTTGAAAGTCCAGACGGACGCGTCGTCGGACGCTTCCCAACTCTCCGCGATCTCGCCGACCAGGTCCCCGTCCGCGTTGATCTCGGCCAGATGGTTGTGGATCGTGTAACCGAGACCGATCGTGAAGTCGTTTTCGAACGTGCCCGGATCCAGACTGTCCGTTGTCGATCCGTGACCGATGCCGACACGGAGATGGCCCCCTTTCTTCGGCGTCGCCGCCTGGGCCTGAGAGCCAAGCGCCGGCAGCCCGGCAAGCGCCGCGCCCCCGGCCGCAGCGCCGCCAAGGAAGCCGCGGCGCGACCAGCCGGAAGAGAGTGGTGGTGTTGACGACATATCCTGTCTCCCAATCAGTGATTTCTTCTTCTACCTCGCGGCGAAAACCCCTGTCCGCCAAGCGGCGCGCAACGAAGGCGCCAAGCAAATCGGGCGGCGTGCAACTCGGGCGGCGCCCAGCACGGCCCCCGACTCCCATGCGCGCCGCCGATGACACGCGGCGTCCGACGGGTTGGAGATTAGCCGCGCAAAGGCTAGCATCTGGATCACGCTAAGCCCATAGGCGAATCGGCGATCGCCGATTGGAGGCAGACGGGGGCGCTCTTGGCTTACGATTTTATCGCCGATATCGGCGTCGATGGCGGCGTCCTGAAGCTGAAAGGCGAGACGACGCGGGCGTTTGGCGTGGCGCCCGAGCATTTTCTGCATTCGGAATTCATCAACCATGTCGCCGAGGCGGAACGGTTGTTCGTGTCCGATCTTTTGTTCGACGTGCAGCAGGGCCAAGACCGTGTGCAGGAAACGGTCACCTTGCTCAACGGGACCGGCCAGGAAACCCGCTTTACCTTGGAGATCGGGCCGGTCTTCAGAAACGGAACCTACGCCTTCACGCGAATCGGGGCGAAGAAACTTGACCCGTTTGACGGCGGCGCCGGCGCGGGGTCGGCCTACAGTCAAGGACTGTCCGCGCTCGAAGACACGCTGTTCACTATGATCGACAAGGGCGAGACGGGACGCCTGTCGCTCTTTTCCGTCGGCGCCGATGCGACCGACGCAGCGGGTCAAGGCGCCGCACTTCACGCTTTGCTGACCGAAGAGTGGGAGGAGCCGGGACAGGTCGCGCGCTTGAATGACCGGACGACGGCGCTGATCCATGACGCGACCGTCGACCCCGGCGAACTGGCGGCGGACCTGTCAACGCGCATGGGCCCCGGCGCGGCGGTCCAGTCCTTCAGCATAGACCTGGGTCAAGAAGACGCTGATGGGGCTGCGCCGCATGCGACGATCCAGGGCGTCTTGGCGGCGGCCGCGATCAGCGGCATGGCGTTGGGCGAGGGACTGTATACGCCGGCCGAAGCGGCCGAACGCGCGACAGAGACGGTCACCGCCGCACCGGCGCGATCGCCGACGCCGATAGCCATCGCCGGCCGGATCGATGATCCGGACGTCGAAATCGGAATCGCCGTCGCGCCGGAACTCACCCATGACTGGACCCGACGCGCCGGTGCGGGCGACAGGCTGACCGCCTCGGTCGTCAACGCCCGTCTCCGCGCGATTTCAAACGCCAAACCGGCGGAGGTCGCCGTTGTCGTTCCAATCGACGCCGGGTCGTTGCTGATGATCGGCGGCGCCGACTGGGACCGCTACGATCTGATGGCCATGCCCCTGAACCTGAGGGCCCTGGACTCGGCGCGCCGCTTGCGGATCGCCGAGTTGCTGAGCAAGCAATATGTCATGGCCGACGTCGCCGATCTCGCCGCTTGTCCGGAGGTCTTCGCGGCGCTGGCGAGAGCCGACGCCTTGAGCTTTCTGCGCGCCGACACGCGACTCCTGACCGGCGCCGACGACAATCAACGCGCCGCTTTCCTGTCCGTGATCCAGACCTGCGCCGAGCGTGGGATTTATCTCTGGCTCAGCGGCGCCGACGCCGCGACCGCACGCGACCTTCTGGGCTCGCTCGACACGGTTTTCCTATCGACGCGCCGGATCGGCTGAACCTCGCGGCGAACGCCCGCTTCGTGAGAATATACGCATGTCCAGAAAAGCTGATCGCGCGCCACTGGCGTCTTGCAGCCAACCGGAAAAATGGGGATTGTCGCGCGCTTTCTCGCCAGACCCTCGCGAGACCACCGACCCGTCCCTCACCCTTGGAAAGGGTACGCCGTGTCCGATACCGCCCAAACCGGTTCCGCGCCTCGCCAGGTGAAGAAATCGCGCCTGTCGCTGTCCAATCGTCTCCAGTTGATGATCCAGATCCCCGCCTTGACGATCGGGATCATTGTCGGGGCGTTCAGCATCTACAACGCCCAGACCCAATCGCAGGAAACGACCGAGGAGCGCTTCACAGCTATTGGGGAATTGCGCCAGGACCATTTCAATCAGTATCTCGAGAGCATTCGGTCCGATTTGCGGGCGGTATCGTCCCTGCCGATGATCGACGACTTCATGGCCAGATTGATCGACGGCTGGGCCGCCCTCGGCGACGGACCGACCGAGACGCTGCAGCGGCTATATATCCAGGACAATCCGAACCCGATCGGCCAGAAAGAAGAATTGGACGCGGCCGATGACGGCTCGGCCTATTCGGATGCGCATGCGGCCTTTCATCCCTGGTTTCGAGGATTCCTGCGCGACCGAGGCTACTACGACATCTTCCTGTTCGATCCGGACGGCAACCTGATCTACACCGTGTTCAAGGAGGCGGATTACGCCACAAATCTTGTGGACGGAACCTACGCCGACACCGATCTCGGCGCCGCCTTTCGCGCCGCACGGGACAATCCGAAGGTCGACTATCAGGCCTTCTTCGATTTCAAACCCTATGCGCCCAGCAATGGCGCGCCGGCCAGTTTCATCAGCACGCCGATCGTCCGCGACGGCGCCCTGATCGGCGTGTTGGCGTTTCAGATGCCGATCGACCGGTTCAACAGCCTCTTCGAGTCGGGCGCCGGTCTGGGCGAGACGGGCGAGTCTCTGCTGGTTGGAGAGGACAGGCTGGTGCGCAACGCAAGCCGCCTAGCCGACGCGGACAGCATCCTCAATCGCCGCGTCGACCATCCCGGCGTCGATCGGGCCCTGGCCGGTGAGACCGGTTTCATTGAGACGGCGATCGAAGGCGTTCCGCATGTCGTGCGCTTTGGCAGCGTCGATTTTCTGGGTACGCGCTGGGCCATTCTGGCTCAGGAAACCAAGGCGGAAGTGGACGCGCCGGTCCAGAAGCTGATCTGGGACATCGTCATCTGGCAGATCGTGCTGAACGGGTTGATCGCGGTCGCCGGCTATTTCGGCGGGCGGCAGATCAGCCAGCCGGTCGCGGATTTGACCGGTGTCATGCAGGTGCTCGCCGACGGCGACAACAGCGTCGAGATCCCGCATTCCCGGCGCGGCGACGATCTGGGCGACGTCGCCCGAGCGGTCTCGGTCTTCAAGGACAACGCCATCGAGAATGAGCGCCTGACCTTGGAGCGGGAGAAGGCCGAGACGGAAGCGGCGGAAGCCAAGGCCCAATCCTTGCGCGACATGGCGGCGAAAGTGGAGGCGGAAGTCGGCCAGACTGTCAACACCATCTCGTCTCTCACCACAAGCATGTCCGAGAATGTCGGCTCAATGGCGGAAGCCAGCAGCGCGGTGATGAAGAATGCGCAGACCGTGGCCTCGGCGGCGGAGGAATCGCTTGCCAACGCCGAGGCCGTTGCGGCGGCGGCGAACCAGTTGAGCACTTCGATCAATGAGATCTCCGAACGCGTGTCCAACGCGACCCAGATCGCCGGCGAAGCGAGCGACTCGGCCGAGCGGACCAAGGCGATCGTCGGCTCTCTCGCCAAGGCCGCAGACGATGTCGGGGCGGTGATCCAATTGATTATCGATGTCGCAGAGCAGACCAACCTGCTCGCCTTGAACGCGACCATTGAGGCGGCGCGGGCGGGCGACGCGGGCAAAGGGTTCGCGGTGGTCGCAGGCGAGGTCAAGAATCTCGCCAATCAGACCCAACAGTCGGCGTCTCAGATCACCGCCCAAGTCGGCGAAATGCAAGCGATCACCAAGAACGCCGTCGAGGCGATCAACGATATCGGCGCTTCGATCGACGATGTGAACAGCGTCAGCAACAGCATCGCCGCAGCGGTCGAGCAGCAAAGCGCCTCGACCAACGAAATCGCCGAGAATGTGAACCAGTCCGCCGCCGGCGCGCGCGAGGTCTCGCAGCGGATCGCCGATGTCTCGACCGAAGCCGCCCGCGTGGACTCGTTGGCGACCGACGTATCCGGGGGCGTCGGCACGCTGAACGGCCGGGTGGCCACTCTGCGCACGACTCTGATCGAGGTGATCCGCACCTCGGCGCCCGAGGTCGACCGCCGGACGCGAGACGAACCGGTCGAAAACGACCGCCGCGGGAAACGCTGATCGCGGCGGCCTTGGGCGGCCGCGCGCTAACCGAGGATCGCGAAGAGCGAGATCGTCGAGATGTCGAAATTCAGGTCGAGCGATCGGACTTCGACCTGAATGTTCGATCCTGAGACCCCGTTTTGCGTCGGCAGGAACGGGAATCTTAGGACAATCGAATTGGCCGAAGACTCGTAAAGGTTCGTGACGGCGCGGTTGATCGAGCCGTCCGACCGGTTCTCCAACCCGCGTATCCTCAGATTGCCGGCGTTGATCGCATCCAGCGCGGTGGTGAAGCCGAGCGAATTGACGCCGGACACAGCGACGACGACCTGCGTCTGCACAGTCCGGTCCTCGGCGCCGAAGAAGAAATCTCGGATCCGTTCGTCGCCGTCCCGGCGGAATTGCGCCGCGCCGGCGAATGTCAGGGTTGCGGTCTGAAAGACGCCGCGCGCGTCGAACGCGCCGTCGGCCCCGTCGTCCCGCAACTCGATCAGCGAGATATTATCGAGCCCGATCCCAACCGTCGGCGGTGTATAGATGACATTGGCGAGATCGCTCGCCGCGATCACACTGTTATCGGCCAGGGCCGTCCCGCCGAGCGAGAGCGCCCCGCTCGGCGCCGCGCCGAACGCGCCGGTCAGGCTGACCGCGAAGTTGGTCGCTGCGCCGGTGGACGCCCGCTGCTGGATATCCGCCAGCGTGATCGCGCCGCCCGACGGCACGCCGATCCGGTTGAAAAAGACGCTGTTTTGGCTCGGGTCCAACGGCACGCCGGAAAAGGCCGCGCCAAAGGCGGTGTTCTCCGAGGGCCGCTGCAGGATCGACGGGAAAGAGAAGGCGGGTCCGGGAATCTCGGCGAGCGGTTCGTCCTCGACCGCTTCCGCCTGCGCGCGCGCCATCGCCTGGATCAGCGACGCCTCAATCGCCTCACGCGCGAAATTGTTGAAGGGCGGCGGCCGAAAGAACAGGCCTTCTTGAAGCGGATCAAACGGCGGCGGTTCAAAAAAAGCGTTCAGGTCCAACCCTGTCTGCTGCTGCGCCAGGGCGATGATATTGCCGGCCCCGATGAAAGTCGGCTGAGACAGCAGCCCAGGGGCCTCCGGCGACACGCCGACGACGGTGTCGCCCGGGCCCTGCAGCCCGGGAAAAGGCTGCGGGTCGCCGACGGCGCGCAGCGCGGCGGCTAGGCTGGCCAAGCTGTCGAACTGCGTCACCAGCACCGACGAGGCCAGGCTTTCTTGCGTGAAAACCGTCGTCGATAAGGCGGACGCGGTAATCTCGGTCATGACGTCTCGCTCTCTCCGCTAAGCAATCTAGCGTCGATCGCGTCAAAAAGCGAGGCGCCCGGCGTGTCGGTCCGTTTTGGCCGACCCGGTTTGGGCGGGGTCAGCCGCGCAGCGATCCGACCTTTGCGAGGCTCTCGGGCAAGGCGTGGCCATAGGGTTCGGTCGCCAGCGCGACGATCCGCGTCACTTCCTCCCGTCCCAAGGAATCCATCAAGGCGCAGGGCTCTTTGCCGAAACGCAGGGCCAGAGCGGCGCCCAAATCGATATCCGCGGCGCTCGCCACGCCTTCGTCCAATTCCTGAAGAATGGGGAAGAAGGTTCCGGCCATCAGCCTATCCGCGATAACCTGATCGGCGCCTGCGTCACCTTCCGCATCCTCGCCGATCTCGAAGCTGTAATCCGTATCCCCGCGTTCCGCCAAAGTCTCGGCCAAGCTGTAGAAGGCGCCATGCGGGCCCAGGTTGCGCTGAGCATGGAACATGATTTTCGGCTTCACCAGGTTGATGACGACGAACGGCCCGGCCGCGACGCCCAAAGCGTCGCGCGCGACGCGGTCGATCTGCGCCGTCGTGGCCACGCCCTCGTCCAGCAGGCGCACCGCTTCGTTGGCGTAAGGCACGAAGAACCGGTTGATGGCGAATCCGAACGCGTCCTTGCAGGCGATCGGCGTCTTCTTGGTGTCCCGACAGAACTGCATCGCCTTGTCATAGAGCGCCGCGTCGGTCTTGGCGCCTTTCACCACCTCGACGATCGGATTGATCGCCGCTGGGTTGAAATAGTGCAGACCCAGAAAACGGGTCGGATCGTCGACCGCCTCGGCCAGGTCCGACACCCGCAGAGCGGACGTGTTCGTCGCCACCACCGTTTCCGGCTTAAGATGCGGGTTCAGCCGTCCGAACAGCTCTTCCTTGACCGATTGCTCTTCGAAAATCGCCTCGATGATCAGATCGCAGCCGCCAAGAGACGCGAGATCGGTGTCCGTCGAAATCCGGCCCAGCATCGCCGCCGCATCGTCGGCGGAGAGTTTTCCTTTCTCCACCGCGCGATCGTAGAACTTCTTGGCCGCGCCGACGCCGCGCGCCAGAGCCTCGTCCGAGGCGTCGACCATGCACACCGACACCCCCTGTTGGGCCAGACTTGTCGCAATGCCCGAGCCCATGGTGCCCGCGCCGATGATGCCAACCATGCTGAACGTCATAATCCGCCTTCCCTTTCGATGATGCGCGTCACGCCGGCGCAATCGGGTGGAGCGTCGGCTGTTTTTCGCGGCGCAACATAGGGAAGCTGTTTCGCCCTGTCGAGATCGCGCAGTACCGCCGGCCGAGCCGGATCATCGAGCGATAGAAAGCCCACGACGAATGCGGCATAAACGAGATTGGCGCAGGGACTTGAACCGATCCGCCCGCGCCGTCGACCGACCGGGACGCCGCCAGTTCATGACCGATTCAGACCGCCTTGCTGACGAGGACGCGGAACTCAGGCCGCGGGCGTCGCGCCGCGCCGTCGAAAAAGCCTTGGCGCTGCAGATTAACGGCGACCTGGAGGCGGCGGTCAGCGCCTGGCGCGCGATCCTGATCGTCAATCCGGACCATATCCCGGCGCTGAACAATCTGGGCGTGGCGCTGCGCCGGCTCGGCCGGGTCGCCGAATCGGAGGCGATGTTGCGGATCGCCATCGAGCGCGCCCCGGAGGAAGCGTCGCTGCATCTCAGCCTCGGCCGCACGCTCTTGGATTGGGGCGATCGGGCCTTGGCCAAAGCGGAGATGCAACGCGCCGGCGCACTGGACCCCGATCTAACGGCGGCGCATCTGGCCCTGGGGGAGATCAATCTCGACGACGGCGCGCTGGAAGAGGCGGCGCGGGCCTTCCGGGCCGTTCTGGCGCAGAGCCCCGGCCAGGCGCGCGCGGCGGAAGGGCTGGGGCGCTGTCTCGTCGGCATGGGAGACGCGCCGGGCGCGGCGACGGTCTACGCCCAGGCGAAAATAGCGGTGCGCAATGCAGGTCGGCCGACAGGCGAGGAGGCTGCGACCCTGTCGAGCCGACTCAGCCGCCTGCATCTTCTTGCGGGCGACCACGCGGCGGGATTCCGGGATTTCGCAGGCGACCGGCCGCCGCCGGATCCTGACGTGCTGGAAGCCCCGGTCTGGGAAGGCGCCGATCTTGCCGGGCGGCGGCTCGCGGTCTGGCTGGATTGCGGTTACAGCGAGTGCTTCGCCTTGGCGCCGATGCTTCAGAGTATTCGCGGCGGCCCGCTGACCCTCGTGGCCCCGCCGGACCTTCTGGAGATCCTCTCCGCCACCCATTGCTTCGACCGAGTGTCGGACAGGATCGACATGGCGGGCGCCGACCGGCCCGATTGCCAGGCGCCCATCAGCCTGATCCCGCGCTTGATCGGCGCCGATCCGGAGCATCCGCCGCTCTCTGAGCATCTGGCCGCGCCGTTCTTTCGCGCCGACCCGTCACGGTTGGCCCTGTGGCGCGAGCGGGTTCCAAAAGACGCCTTCCCAATCGGCGTGGTCTGGGATGGCGGCCCCGATCCGACCGGAGTCGATCGCGCCATCCCGCTTCAGGCCTTCGCCCCGCTCGCCGAGATCCCTGGCGTCACGCTGGTCGGGTTGCAGAAGGGCGATGCGCGGCGCGCGATTGAGAGTTGCAGTTTCGAGATCGCGGATTGGGGCCGGGACCTGGACGCCGAGACCGGCGCCTTCGTCGACACCGCCGCGGCCTTGTCGCTCCTGCCGCTGACCATCGCGGTGGACAGCGCGACCGCCCATCTGGCTTGCGGCTTGGACCGGCCGACCTGGGTTGCGCTCGCCGGCTGCCCGACCTGGCCGTGGGGTCTGGATGACGATCGGCATGGCGCCTTCGGCTCGCCCTGGCGGCCGAGGGCGCGTCTTTATCGCCGCGCCGGCGCCGAACCGTGGCGCAACCTGTTCACGCCGATCGCGCGCGATGTTACGGCGATGCTGGACCATCTGTCCGGCGCTTTGATTTGAAGCCCGACGGGTCGCGCGCGGTCGGGCGGAGCAATTTTCTTGAATTGTGCCGAACAGCCCGTACATCTGCGGCGGCGGCTATTTGGCGGCGCGTAACCGGCGATTGAGAAAGCATGATCGAGCTTGAGAATCTGACCAAGGATTTCGGTCCGCATCGCGCGGTCGATTCGTTGAATTTCTCCGTCGCGAAAGGCGAGGTGCTGGGCTTTCTCGGCCCGAACGGCGCGGGGAAATCGACCACCATGCGCATGCTGACCGGCTTCATAGCGCCGAGCTTCGGGACGGCGCGGATTTGCGGTTTTGACATTCAGGCGGCCCCGGTCGCCGCGAAGAGCCATATCGGCTATCTGCCCGAAGGCGCGCCAGCCTGGCCGGACATGTCGGCGGAGGCTTTCCTGAAATTCGCCGCCGCTGCGCGCGGCCTCTCCAAGGCGGAGATCAAGCCGCAACTGGCGCGCGCCGTCGAGGCGACCAATCTCGGCAAAGTGCTGCGCCAGCCGATCGGGTCGCTGTCAAAAGGTTTCAAGCGGCGTGTCGGCCTGGCGCAGGCGCTGCTGCACGACCCGGACGTGCTGATCATGGACGAGCCGACCGACGGGCTGGACCCGAACCAGAAGCACGAAGTCCGGGACCTGATCCGCGCCATGGCCGGCGACAAGGCGATCGTCATCTCCACCCACATCCTGGAGGAGGTGGAAGCGGTCTGCAGCCGCGCGGTCGTGATCGCCGCGGGCAAGATCGTCGCCGATGAAACGCCGCAGGAGCTGGAGGCGCGCTCGCACCGCCATAACGGCGTCTGGGTGACGCTCTCGGCCGACGCCGATCAGGCGAAGTCGGTGCTGGCGGCCCTGCCCGATGTCGCCGGCGTTGAGGCGGAGCCGGGCGGGTCTCGCCTGTTCTGCCGTTCGACCGACAAACGCTCGATCGCCGGCGCGGTCGCCGCCGCCTTGCGTGAGCACGGCCTGTCCTTCGAGGAAATGCATGTCGAGCGCGGCCGGTTGGATGACGTGTTCCGCGCCATCACCCGCCACGACGCGGACGAGACGCCGGGCCAGAGCGCCATGGCGCGGGAAACCGAGGGAGCGCTGCGATGAGCGCGCATGCGACCCCGCATCGGCTGGGCCTGTCCTTCGGGGCGGTCGGGACGATCTTCAAGCGCGAGATGGCGACCTATTTCGCGACGCCGCTGGCCTATGTCTTCATCGTGGTTTTCCTGGTGCTGGCCGGGTCCTTCACCTTCTATCTCGGGAACTTTTTCGACCGCGGCCAAGCGGACCTGATTTCCTTCTTCCAGTTCCACCCCTGGCTCTATGTCGTGCTGATCCCGGCGATTTCGATGCGGCTCTGGGCCGAGGAGATCAACAGCGGCACGATCGAACTGCTGATGACCTTGCCGATCACAACCGCCGATGCGGTGCTGGGCAAATACCTGGCCGCCTGGGCCTTCACCGGCGTCAGTTTGGCGCTGACCTTCCCGCTTTGGATCACGATCAACTATCTGGGATCGCCCGATAACGGCGCCGTCCTCGCCGGTTATATCGGCAGCTTCTTCATGGCCGGCGGTTATCTGGCGCTCGGCTCCTTTATCTCGGCGCTGACCCGCAATCAGGTCATCGCCTTCGTGATCGCGACCGCCGTCTGCTTCATTCTGACTGCGGCCGGATCGCCCTTGGTGACCGCCGCCTTCTCCTCCTGGGCCGGCGACGGCGTCGTCGCTTTCGTGCGTTCGATGAGTTTCATGAACAATTTCCAGGACATCATGCGCGGAGTCCTGGATCTGCGGGACGTCGTCTATTTCGCGAGCCTGATCCTCTTCTTCCTGTTTTGTACTGTCGCGGCGGTAAACCGCTTCAAAGGAGCCTAGACGTGAGCACGGGACCGCTCTCTTCAGGCCGCGGCTGGCTGTTGGGCGTGCTCGCCGCCGCCATCGGATTCGTCGCCGTCAATCTCGGCGTTAGCCAGATCAGCGGCGTTCGCCTGGACCTGACCGAAGATCGGTTGTTCACCTTGTCGGACGGAGCGAAGCGCGTGCTGGCGACGATGCCCCAGCCCGTCAGCGTTACGCTCTACTATTCCCAAGAATTGGGCGATGTGGTTCCGGCCTACGCGGCGCATGCGACCCGGGTCCAAGACCTGCTGCGCGAATTCGAAAGCGCGGCGGGCGGCAAACTGACCGTCAATATTCTCGACCCAGAGCCGTTTTCGGAGATCGAGGATCAGGCCGTCGAATTGGGCATGCAGGGCGTCCCCTTGGACGATACCGGCGACGAGGTCTATTTTGGCCTGTTCGTCTCGGTCGATGGGGTGGAGACCGGCGGCGCCATCCCCTTCCTACAGATCGAGCGCGACACGTTCCTGGAATATGACCTGACCAAGTTGATCTGGCGGGTCAGCAATCCGGAGCAGCCGATCGTCGGTGTGATCTCCGGCAAGAACCTGTTCGGCGACCCAATGGCGGCGTTGCGCGGCGCCGCGCCGGAACCCTATTACGCGATCGTCCAGGCGCAGGATTTTTTCGATCTGCGCCTCGTCAATTCGGCGGAAGCGCTGTTGGACGCCGACCCGGACATGCTGCTGATCGTCCACCCGCCCGAATTGGACGACCCGTTTCTCTATGCCATCGACCAGTTCCTGATGGAACGCGGCCGCGCCCTGGTCTTTCTCGACCCGTTTAACGAAAGCGCGGCGGGCGCCCAGCCAATGGCGCCCGGCATGCCGCCGACCGGCGCCGTCAGTTCCAATCTCGCTCGGCTCTTGGAGGGTTGGGGCGTCTCGGTCACGCCGGAGCAAATCGTCGGCGACCGCCAGTTGGGCCGCGTGGTCAATGCGGGCGCCGCCGGGCAGGTGGTCGCCGCGCCCTATGCCGCCTGGATTCAGCCGAGAACAGACCAAATGAACCAGGAAGATGCGGTGATGGCGACGCTGCAGGAGATGCTGCTGGCCACACCCGGCGCGATCGTCGCAGCGCCGGACGCTGCAGTCTCGGTCACGCCCTTGATCACGACGACCGAAGACAGCGCGCTCTTCGCGCTCGACCAAGTGCGGACGCCCGAGCCGCTGGCGCTTCTGGACGGGTTTGAGCCCTCCGGCGAGATCTACACCCTGGCGACTCGCATTACCGGTCGTGTGCAATCAGCTTTTCCCGATGGCGCGCCGCCGGCCCCGGAGGAAAATCTAGACGATCCAGAGGGCGACGCCGCGCCCGACGGCGAGGAAAATGAGGAAGAGCCCGTCTTCACGACGCCGCCGGAGACCGTTGCGCCGTCTGCCTCAGCGGCGGAAGACGCAGGCCCTGATTTCCCGCCGCACATTCCTGAATCCGTGCAGCCGTTAAACCTGATCCTGGTCGCCGACGCCGATATGGTCGAGGACCGGTTCTGGGTCAGCATCCAGACTTTTTTCGGCCAGCGGATCGCCCAGCCGTTCCTCGACAATGGCGCGTTCCTGGTGAACGGGCTGGAGAATCTGAACGGCTCAAACGATCTCTTGTCCCTGCGGGCGCGGCGCACCGGCGCCCGGCCGTTCGAGCGGATCGACGATATCCGACGCCAAGCCGAAGCGGAATATCGCAGCGAAGAGCAAGCGTTGCAGCGCCGGCTTCAGGAATTGGAGCAACAGATGGCGGCGTTGCGCGAAGGCGAGGCGACGAACGGCGGGGATCCGGCGGGCGCGGCCGAAGACCCGGAAGCAGCGCTCGATCGCTTTACCGATGAGCTTGTCGAAACCAGGCGCGCCCTGCGCACGGTCAGCGGCGACATGCGCAAGGATATCGAGGACCTTCAGTCAACGCTGCGCTTCCTGAATATCGCCGCCGGTCCGATTGTCGTGATCCTGGTCGCGATCCTCATCGGCGTCTATCGCCGTCGGACCATGCGGCCCGCCCGCTGAGCGCCCGTTAGCGGGGCTTACCGGTCGGCGAAGCGGCGCTCCATATCGCGTCGGACTTGGACCACTTGCGCATCCCGGTCGTAGTCCACATCGTCCCAGCGTAAGCCTTGCCCCTTCGGGATCGCGCGTTTGAGCCGCACGCCGTGAGCAAGGCCGATCGGCAACGCGCCGGCGGCCAACGAGGCGCCCGCCGGGCATAACTGGCCCCAGACGCAATAGCCGCCCTCGCCGTCCAGCATCTCGCCGGCGGCCAGATCTTTTTTCGCCACCGCGACCGCATCGCCGCGCCAATCGCGCGCCTGACCGGTCGGCTCGCCCCGAAGGACAGCGCTGGCGACGCTGACGCCCAGCTCCAGCCCAATCAGATGATAGGGTTTGTACATCGCAGCAATGCGCCCAGTCTCGTCGGTCTTCAGACCGTATTCCCGGAAGCAGGCGCGCGCATAGTCGGTCGGCCCGTCGAACGTGACATAGACGCCCCAGCGCAGGTCGCGAAAAACGGCGCGCCCATCGGTCTCATGCGCCGCAATCACTTCGACCATGCCCGCTTTCTCCAGCCGACCGCCCTGCGCGGCGGGCCGCAGGACATGGGCGAGATCGTCGACGCCACAGGGCGGGAAGGATAAGCCATCCTTCGGCGCGTCCAGACCGCACGCGTTCGCCACCGCCGCCATCTCGATCGCCGACTTCGTGCCGTCCATGAAGCTTGAGAACATTCGGCTGTTCATGCCGGCCTGGGCCGCCTCGGCGGCGGAGATCCCATAATGGTCCCAAACCGTGTCCGGATTGATCGCGTGATAGCCGGGCAAGTATTTGGTGCCCTTGCCGGCGCAGACGACGCGCAGCCCGGCCGCGCGCGCCCAGTCGACCAGTTCGGCGATCAAGGCCGGTTGGTCGCCATAGGCCATGCTGCAGACGACGCCCGCCGCCCGCGCCTTCTCAGCCAGCAACGGTCCGGCCAGGACATCGGCCTCGACATTCACCATCACAATATGTTTGCCATGATCGATCGCCAGCAGCGCATGGCGGACGCCGGCGGCCGGATCGCCGGTGGCGTCGATCACGACATCGAGCCTCGGCTCCGCGATCAAGGCGGCCGCGTCGTCCGTGATCCGCGTCGCGCCGCGCGAAACGGCGTCGTCGAAAGTCGCGGCGTCATGGGCCTCCGACCGCCAGCCGACCCGGGCGCAGGCGGCCCGCGCGGCCGCGACCGAGAGATCGGCGATCCCAAGTATATGCATGCCCGGCGTGGACGGAACCTGGGCGAGAAACATCGATCCGAACTTGCCGGCCCCGATCAGGCCGACGCGGATCGGATCGTCCGCCGCCGCCCGTCCCTGCAGCATCGCCGACAGGCTCATTGCGTCCCTCCGCTTTGGCCCGCCACCGCATCGGCGATCGCCAGGGTCCGGCGCATGGCGCGCAGGACCGGCTTCTCGATCAGCTTATTGTCGACCACCACCAGGCCTGTGTCCGCCGCCTCGAACGCCTCGACGATCCGCCGCGCCCGGGCGATCTCTTCGGCGCTGGGGGTGAAGGCGGCTTCGATCGCGGGCAGTTGCTTCGGATGAATCGCCCCTTTCCCGGTCATGCCGATCCCGGCGCAGAGCGCCGCTTCGCGCGCCAATCCATCCATATCGTTGAGATCGAGAAAAGGCACATCGATCAGGTCGATCCCCGCTGAGGCGGCGGCGTGCACACAGCGCGACCTGGCGTAGAGCAACCCTTCCCAACTGGTGGGCGCGCGCAGCTCGGCCGCCATATCGACGCCGCCGAACAGCAGCGCATCGACCCGATCGCTGGTCTGGGCGATCTCATGGCAGGCGCGCAGACCCTCATTGGTCTCGATGATCACCTGCAGCCGCAGCGCCGAGCCCTCGCCTGTCAGCAGCTCGTCCAGCGCCGCCACCTCATCCGGGCTCTTCACTTTCGGCAGCATCAGACCGGTCGGCGGGTGGGCGCAGTCCAGCAGCGCCAGGATGTCGGCCAGCCCGTCCCGGGTCCTCAGCGCATTGACCCGCACAAGTACCTCGGAGCGGCCAAAGTCGGCCGGCGCATTGAACAAGTCGGCCGTGTTCTGACGTGCAGCGGCCTTGTCCGGCGGCGCGATCGCGTCCTCCAGATCGATACAGACGATGTCAGCGCCCGATTTCACCGCCTTCGGGAACATCGCGAGATTGGTTCCGGGCGCGAAGAGAAAGCTGCGGCGCGGCCGGATGATCGGACCGTCCATGGCGTTTCCTCTGTGTTTTCTTGGTCACCAGATTGGGGCCGGATCCGGCCATGGCGGCGCGCCGAAAGCAACCGGCTTTTCAGCCAAGGCGGCTTCACGCTAGGGTCGCGCGCCCAGACCGCAAGGCTCAACTGCACGCTAGGAGATTCAAATGCCCGACACCGCGCCGATAAAGGTTCATCCCAAGGATGTGCCCGCCCGCTTCGGTTCAAAGGTCTATCCCAAGGAATTCCGGTCGGTTTGCGAGGGGCGCGGCAAACACGCGCTGGGCGATATTTTCGGCCTAACCCAGTTTGGCGTGAACCTGACGCATTTGGCCCCCGGCGCCGCCTCGGCGCACCGGCATTGGCATGAAAATGAAGACGAGTTCGTCTTTGTTGTGCTGGGCGAATTGACCCTGGTCACGGACGCCGGCGAGACGATCCTGAAGGCCGGCGAATGCGCCGGCTTCCCCGCCGGCGCCGAAAACGGCCATATGCTGATCAACAGATCCGGGGGACCTGCGAGCTATATCGAAATCGGCGCCCGGGCCGAGCGCGACGCGGTCCACTATCCCGACATCGACTTGAAGGGAAATCAGGTGGGCGGCGTCTTCAGCTTCACGCGCAAGGACGGCGCGCCCTATCCAAGCGACGCCGATTAGGCGCGCGCGGCCGTCGGCCCTTCCCAAGGCGCGGCCGGATGGATAAAAGAAGCCATGACGGCTCAAACGCTCCGCAACGGCGCCGCTGGAAACGCTCGCTCCGAGGAGCGACCGGCCGACCGGCTGGCCCTGTTCTCCGCTTTAGGCGCGGCCTTCTGCGCGGGTCTGGCGGCGGTGGTTGTATTGGCGCCGGACGCCATGTCGCTTCTGACCGCCGGCACGGCCGTCATGTATGACGCCATGATCTGGATGGCTGAGATTTGCCGCTTCGACTGATCTCCTGCGATGCGATCCGGCTCTGAGCAGCGCCGCTATTCGGCGTCATCGGGATCGCCGCACGCGCGATCAAGTCCTTGCGCCGCAGGCGCAAAATTGTTTTGTATGAAACTATCTGACCAAGAACCAATGAAACAGGGAGACAATCATGAAGTTTAACCTTGGCGGAACCCTCCTCGGTGCGGCGGCGGCGGCGGCCTTGTCGATCGGCATGTCCGGCCTCGCGGTCACCAGTGCGGCGGCGCAGGACGTCACGCTGCGCATGCAGCATTTCATCTCGAACAAAGGGGCTATTCCGCGCTATTTCATTCTGCCATGGGCGGAGAAAATCCAGGCCGAGTCCAACGGCCGGATCAAGGTCGAGATCTATCCCTCGATGCAGTTGGGCGGTAAGCCGCCGGCGCTGTATGACCAGATGCGCGACGGCGTGATCGACGGCGCCTGGACGATCCCCGGCTACACGCCTGGCCGCTTCCCCGGCGCAGAGGTGTTCGAACTGCCCTTCGTCAGTTCGACCAATGCGGAAGCCAGTTCCCGCGCGCTCTGGGAATTTTACGAGAAATATCTGACCGAGAGCTTCAGCGACGTTCATGTCGTCGCCATGCATGTTCATGGACCCGGCGCGATCCACCTGCGCGACAAGCAAGTCACCAAGCTTGAGGATATGCAGGGCCTGAAACTGCGCACCCCGAACCGCGTGGCCGGCCAACTTCTGGCCGCGCTTGGCGCGACGCCGGTCGGTATTCCGGTCCCTGCCTTCCCAGAGTCCCTGTCCAAGGGCGTGGTCGATGGCGGCGTCATTCCGTTCGAAATCGTTCCGCCGCTGAAAGTACAGGAACTGGCGACCTCGCACACGATTTTCGGCGGCGACCGCGCCTTCTACAACACTGTCTTCATCTGGGGCATGAACAAGGCGAAATACGAGAGCATGCCGGACGATCTGAAGGCGATCATCGACAATAATTCCGGTTTCGAGGCGGCGGCGTGGGCTGGTCGCGCGATGGATACCGGCGATGTTCCCGGTCTGACGCTGGTCGAAGAAACGGACAATACGATCAACCGGCTGTCCGACGCAGAGACGGAGCGCTTCCGCGAAGCGGCGGAGCCGATCATCGCCCAGTGGATCGATGAGATGTCGGGGAAAGGTCTGCCCGCGGCGCAAATGGTCGAGGACGCGCGCGCCATGGTCGCGAAATACGCGAACTGAGCCCAATCCGCACCGTGAGAGAACGCCCCGCGCCGAACGGCCGGGGCGTTCCGCTCTCGGCCCCGACCCGACCCCGATCCAGCCCCGATTCAGAGCGGAGTCTCTGGCATGCTGCAGAAAACCGAAACGGTCATCACCGCGCTTGCAAAGGGGCTCGCCATATTCGGCGGCGTCTTGCTGACAGCCGTCGCGATACTGACCGTCGTCTCCATTACGGGACGCGCGTTGATCGATATCGGTCTGGCGCCGGTGACCGGCGACTTCGAACTGGTCGAGGCCGGCTGCGCGGTCGCCGTTTTCTGCTTTATGCCTTGGTGCCAGCTTAAACGAGGGCACGTCACGGTCGACATTTTCGTCGATAAGGCGCCGCCCCGCTTCTTCACCTTCCTCAGCCTGATCGGCAACATCGCGCTCAGCGCCATCGCCCTGGTCATCGCCTGGCGTTTGGCGCTTGGTCTCGGTGAGAAATTCTCCTACGGCGAGACGACCTTCATTCTGGGCATGCCGGTCTGGTACGGCTTCGCGCTTGGCATGGTCGGCGCCGCGGTTTTCGCGATCACCGCCCTCTTCACGGTCTGGCGCAGCCTGGACGAACTGGCGCGAGGCGTCCGGGCATGAGCGGTCTGGAACTGGCGCTGATCGCCTTCGCCCTGATGCTGGCGATGATCTTCCTGCGCCTGCCGATCGCCGCGGCGATGGGACTGACCGGATTTCTCGGCACCTGGTACGTGCTGGGCAATCCGAACGCCGTCTTGAACCAGATGAAGACGCTGAGCTACGACACATTCTCCAGCTACTCGCTGACCATTGTGCCGCTGTTTCTGCTGATGGGTCAGTTCGCCACACGGTCGGGCATGTCGGAAGCGCTGTTCCGCGCCGCCGCCGATTGGCTGGGCCACCGCAAGGGCGGCGTCGCCGTGGCGGCGGTCGGGGCCTGCGCCGGGTTCGGCGCGGTCTGCGGCTCGTCGCTGGCCACCGCCTCGACCATGGGCCAGGTCGCGCTGCCGGAGATGCGGCGCTACGGCTATTCCGGGTCCCTGGCGACCGGGGTTCTGGCGGCGGGCGGCACATTGGGCATCCTGATCCCGCCCAGCATCATCCTGGTGATCTACGCCATCCTGACCGAACAGAATGTCGTCAAGATGTTCGCCGCGGCGATGATCCCCGGCATCATCGCCATGCTGGGCTATATGGCGGTGGTGATGATTTATGCGCGGCTACGGCCCGACGCGGCGGTGACCGCGCCGCGCGTGCCCTACGCCCAGCGCTTTCGCTCTCTGGCGCGGACCTGGCCGGTTCTGGGAATATTCGGGCTGGTGATCGGCGGCATCTACGCCGGCTGGTTCACCCCGACGGAAGGCGCCGCCGTCGGGGCCGTTGCCACCGGAGCCTATGGCGTCTGGACCGGCGGGCTGAATGCGCGCAGCTTTCTGACTTGCGTGCTGGAGACGGCGAAGACGACGGGGACGATCTTCCTGATCATCCTCGGCGCCCAGGTCTTCAACACTTTCCTCGCTTTCACCCAGACGCCGCAAGCCATGGCGGATTGGGTGACGGCGGCCGAGTTGGCGCCCTTCGTGGTTCTGGCGATCATGCTGATCGTCTATCTGGTCTTCGGCTGCGTGATGGACAGCCTGAGCATGATCCTGCTGACCATCCCGATCTTCTTCCCGATCATCGAAGCGCTGGATTTCGGTCTGTCGCCGGAGGAAACCGCAATCTGGTTCGGCGTCCTGGCCCTGATCGTCGTCGAGGTCGGGCTGATCACCCCGCCTGTCGGGATGAATCTATTCATCATCTCGTCAATGGCGCGGGACGTGAGGATGTCGGAGACCTATCGCGGCGTCGCGCCCTTTGTGGCCAGCGATCTGATCCGGGTCGTGATCCTGGTCGCTTTCCCGGCGATCTCGCTTTATTTGGTGCGGCTGCTGTTCTGAGGGAGACGCGCGCCCGTTAGCGGATGATCAGAGCATTTGGCGAACAACGGCGACGATCTGCTCCGGCGTCGCCTCTGGCTTGAACACCGCCGCCAGACCCCAATCGCGATCCATCAGATAATAGTAGGACGAGTGATCGACGAGATAGTCGTCGCCGCGCCCGCGATTATTCACGCGATAGAGCACGCGGAAGGATTTCGCGACGCTCTCCACCGCCTTCGGCGCGCCGGTCAGGCCGGTCATCTCGGGATGGAAGGCGGCGGCGTATTCCCGCACCGCCTCAGGTGTGTCGCGCATGGGATCGACGGTGACGAAAATCGGGGACAGCTGCGCCGCCTCCGACGGCGCCAAGCCATCCATCACCTCGGCCAGAGTCTGGACGCTCGTCGCACAGACGTCCGGGCAGTAGGTATAGCCGAAATAAATCAGCGCCAAGTTGCCGGAGAACCGGTCTTCGGTCACCGGCGCGCCATCGCCGTCGATCAGGTCGATGGGACCGCCCAGTTCAACCTTCAACTCCACCATGCCCGGACCGCTCAGGGTGCGCGCCGCCGCCATTTCACTGACCAGGATCCAGCCGACAAGGGCGAACACCGCCAAGACCGGCGCCGTCCAGAAAAAGATCAGCCTGCGCGACATCGAGACCACCCTTGGGACACGTTGGTCTCAATCACGTAAGCGCGTCCCGACCCATCGACAAGAACTTCTCACGACGCCGTGACTTCAGCGCCGCCGGTTCCAGCGCCGTCAATTCGTCGAGCGCCGTGTCGATGGCGTCGCCGACCGAGGCGATCGCCGCCTCCGGATTGCGATGCGCGCCGCCGACCGGCTCTGTCACGATCCGATCGATCACGCCCAGCTTCTGCAGATCCTGCGCCGTCAGCCGCAGAGCCTCCGCCGCGGTCTGCGCCTGTTCGGCGCTGCGCCAGAGGATCGAGGCGCAGCCTTCGGGCGAAATCACCGAATAGACCGAATGCTCCAGCATTAGGATCGCATCGCCCGCCGCCAGCGCGATGGCGCCGCCGGAACCGCCCTCGCCGATGACGGTCGAGACCAGCGGGGTCGGCGATTGCAGACAGCCCTCGATCGAACGCGCGATAGCCTCGGACTGGCCCCGTTCTTCGGCGCCGACGCCGGGATAGGCGCCGGGCGTGTCGACGAGCGTGATGACCGGCAGGTTGAACCGGGCCGCCAGGCTCATAAGGCGCTGCGCCTTACGATAGCCCTCCGGCCGGGCCATCCCGAAATTATGTTTGATCCGCGCCTGGGTGTCGCCGCCCTTCTCGTGGCCCAACACGACGCAGGCCTGGCCGCGAAAACGGCCCAACCCGCCGAGCACCGCATGATCGTCGGCGAAGTTTCGGTCGCCGGCCAGCGGCTGATAGTCGGTGATCAAACGGTCGACATAGTCGCTGAAATGCGGCCGGTCGGCGTGGCGCGCGACCTGAACTTTCTGCCAGGGCGTCAGTTTGGCGTAAGTCTGGGTGACCAGCCGGTCGACCTTGCCCTGAAGCTTCGACACTTCATCGGCGATATTGACCTCGCCGGTATCGGCCAGATGCCGCAGTTCCTCGATCTTGCCCTCAAGATCAGCGATCGGTTGCTCGAAATCCAGGAAGTTCCGCATCGGTCGGTGTCGCCGCGCGTCGCGCAAAATGCAACGCTGACAGCCCTTTATCCAGTGTCGCCGCTACCTATGACGCCGCTGCGGCAAAAGCAAGTCCGGCCCCAAAATGGCGGCGGCGCTCAAGCGCCGGTAGCGCGATCAGCCCGGCGCACCAAGCTTTCGGCCTGCCGGATCGAGGCGATATCGATCAATTTGCCGTCGAGTGAGGCGGCGCCCCGCCCTTCCTTCTGCGCTTGCTCCATCGTCTGCAGAATGCGGCGCGCCGCCGCGATGTCTTCCTCCGACGGACTGAACAAGGCGTTGGCCTCGTCGATCTGGCTGGGATGGATCGCCCATTTGCCCTCGCAGCCGAGCGCCGCCGCCCGATTGGCCTGCGCCCGGAACCCGTCCGGGTCTGAGAAATCGCCGAAAGGACCATCGATCGGACGCAGCCCGTTCGCTCGCGCCGCGACCGCCAGCCGCGCGATCGCGTAGTGCCACATGTCGCCCCAATGATAGGCGCGCGTCTCGCCGTCCCTTGGATCGGTCAGAACGCCATAGTCGGGATGCGGGCCGCCGATCCCCACCGTCCGCGCTTGGATCGAGGCGGCGTAGTCGGCGACGCCGAAATGCAGGCTTTCGTTGCGCGGACTGGCGGCGGCGATGGCGTCGATATTGGCCATACCCAGCGCCGATTCGATGATCAGTTCGAAACCGACGCGCTTCTTGCGGCCCATGGCCGTCTCGACCTGTGTCGTCAGCATATCGAGCGCGTAGACGTCGGACGCGGCGCCGACCTTGGGGATCATCATCAGGTCCAGCCGCTCGCCGCCCTGCTCGAGTATGTCGATGACGTCGCGATACATGTAGGGCGTGTCCAAGCCGTTGATCCGCACTGACAGCGTCTTGTCGCCCCAGTCGATGTCGCGCAGGGCCGAGATGATGTTGCGGCGCGCCGGTTCCTTCTCAACCGGCGCGACCGCGTCCTCGAGATCGAGAAACACGACATCCGCCTGAGACCGCGCCGCCTTCTCGAACAGCTCGGGCCGCCCGCCCGGCACCGCCAATTCGCTGCGATTAAGGCGCGCCGGCGCCGGGTCAACCGTCGTGAAACTCATGCGCGATCCTCCGCGAAAGACCCGAGGTCAGCTAGCCTCCTGCCCGCATGCGCCAACCGGTTCAATATCATTCCACGGCCCGAGCCAAAGGATGCGCATCGGCGACCAAGGCCTTCAACCGCGCATCCAGCACATGGGTGTAGATCTGCGTGGTTGAAATATCCGCATGCCCGAGCAGCTGCTGGACGGTTCTCAGATCGGCGCCATTCGCGAGCAAATGGCTGGCGAAAGCGTGCCGCAGCACATGCGGGCTGACCCGCTTCGGATCCAGACCCGCGGCGATGGCCAGATCCTTCAGGGCCTGGCCGAAACGCTGGCGCGTCAAATGCCCCTCTTTGCCGCGGGATGGGAAGAGATAGGGCGATTCAATAACCGACTCCCTCGCCGGGTCCCAGGCCAGGAAAGCCTCACGATGGTCGTGATAGGCGGCAAGCGCCGCGCGCGCCGGCAAGCCGATTGGGACCAACCGTTCCTTATCGCCCTTGCCGCGCAGGATCAGCACCGGCGCATCGCGCCGACCCGCCGTCGCCGGCAAAGTCACCAGTTCGCTGACCCGCATGCCGGTCGCATAGAGCAGTTCCAAAAGGCAGGTCAGACGTGCGCCCTCTTTGCCCGGCGTTTCATGGGCGGCCGCCAACAGCGCCTCGACCTCCGTTTCGCTCAAATATTTCGGCAGGGCCGCGCGCGCGCGGGGCGCATCGACGGTGACCGTCGGATCGTCCGCGCGAATCCCGTCGGCATAGAGAAAACGGTGGAATTGTTTGATGGCGGATAGCTGACGGGCGGCGCTGCGCGCGGCGAGGCCCTGATCCGCCAAACCCGCCAGAAAGGACCGGATATCATCCGGCCGCGCCGAAAGTGCGTCTCGCCCGGACTGCGCCAGATGCGCGCCATAGCGGGTCAGATCGCGGCGATAGGCCTCGACCGTATTCTTCGCCGCGCCGCGCTCTGCGATGATCATTTCCAGAAATGCGTCAAGGAAGCGCATGCGGGCGGCCCGATCCTCAGCCCGCCGCCGCGACCGCCTCCAGGGCCAGGGCGCGCGCCTCCCGCGCCAGCCCGACGGCGAACAAAGCCCGGGTCACGTCGGAGAGAACCGCCGGCTCCGCCCCGGCCGGGCCAGGCTGTCCTAAAAGGATCAGCGACAGCAGCAACGCCTCGCCTTGGCGGCGGCCCGCCGCCGCCTCCGTCAACCGCCGGATCAGGATCGGGTTCGGTGTGCGGCCGATGCGCACCGGCGCTTCCAGCAGGATGTCGGTCCAGGCCTGCTCCGGGATCGCCTGACCCAGCGCCTCCAGCACCAGCAGGACGCGGGTGATGTCCTGTGTCGCGGTTTCCGGCGCGACCCGCCTCACGCGCTCAGACCAAGCAGCCAGCGGATCGGTCCAGGCGCGGTCCAAGGCCGAGTCGCCGTAGATTTTCACGATCGGCCAGACATCCAAGGCGGCCGCTTCAGCGGACGGATCACGCACCGATTCATCTCGCAGGATACGCGCCCAGGCGCGGATGCGGGCGGCGTCGGCCGGACCCTCGGCGGCGGAATCCGCTTGTGAGGCTAGACCGGCCGCGAGCGCTGCAATCGCATCGGCGGAGAACCACCACAGGGTCCGCGCCGGGTCGATCTCCCGGACCGCAGGACGCAGCACGCCGAGCATCGCCGCCCGGCGGCCCGATTGCTCGGCGATGCGCAGCGCCGCCGCGATCAGTTCCGCCCTGACCGCCGGCGAGGTCTCGCGGCCGATGGCCTGAAAGAAGAGCGCACGGGCCAGCGGGCCGGACATCTCCTGCGCGGCGGTGAAAGCCGCCTCGAACATGTCGTCCGGAAAGGACGCCTCGGCATAGGCGGCCGAAACCCGGTCGGCCGGCGCCAGGCCGCGCAGGAACAGATCCTCAAGAGCCTCGATACGGATTTCAAGCGGCGCGGACCGATCTGACAGCGCCAGCGACCGGACGGCCGGATCGGGCGCTTGCAGCGCGTCGGAGGGCCAAGCGATGCTGGCGACCTCGGCCGCGACCCCATCCGCCAGCATCGCCGCCTCCAACGGGCCTAGATCAGCGGCGGACGCCGGCGGGCGCGCCGGCCCGCCCAACAGCCGGTCCATCAGGGACAGGAACGCCGCATCCTCCGCCACCGCTTCGTCGGTCAGCAGCGTGACGTTGAACTGCGCCCCGGACCGGTCGCCATCCAGATACAGGCAATAGGCCCCGAGCCGCAGCCAGAAACGATCGTCGAAACGGGCCGACCGCGCCAGGGCGCAGGCGTCCGCGGAACGCCGCGACAACAGCAAGGCCTCGGCGGCCGATTTCTGAACCGCCGCGTCGGCGGCCCGGGACGGCGCCGCCGCGATCAGATCGGCGACGTCGGAGAGCAGCCCCATGCGCCGCAACAGGTCGAGCCGCGATTGCAACAGCCGCGGGGTCGGATCGGACGCCGCGGCGGCGTCTTGCGCGATCGCGGCATCACGGCTTGGGTCGGCGCCGATAATGGACGGCGCTGCGGCCGCCATCCGGTCGGCCGAAAGGCCCGGCGCCGCCGGCAAGGCGGCGCGCGTCAACAACAAGCGGCGGGTGATATCGAATTGCGCCGCCGACCCGGGCGCCGGCGCCAATTTCGGAACCAGCCCGTCAATCACGCTGCGCTCCGTGCCCGCCCAAAGCCCGACCGGAAACCCGCCATTGGCGGCGTCCAGAGTGCCGACCGCCTCAGGATCGACCTGGCGCAGCGTCCGCACGAAAATCCCTTCCGGCGGCGCGTCGAGGACCGAGGGCGCCGGCGCTTCTTCGGGCAGGTCGGAAAACCCCTGTGGCACCAGGCTGAGCGGCGCAGCCGGGACCAGTGGCTCGGACGCTGCTTCAGCCGCAGGATCCACGGTCGCCGGGTCGCCCTCGCTGGGCTCCGGATTGAGGATGATGACCCGGCGTTCGACAGGCGCATCCGGAGCAGGAGACTGCGCGGCCAGCGGGGTCGTCGCCAGCATTCCGACGAGAACCGCACCGCCCGTCATCCGCCCGAGCGCGGCGACGGAATGGGGTCGACGCCGCCTCATCGCGGGAAACGATCGTCCGGCAATTGCCGCTCCACAGTCGCCGTCGGCGCCGGGATGTCCCAGGTCGCGAGAAAGACGGCCGCGCCGCCGAGCGCGAGACCGATGAAGATAAAGGCGCCGAAAATGATCTTGCCCATGAAAGCTCTATCGCCGCGACCGTCCCCGGCCGGCCCCCTGTTCCGCGTCACTCATCGTTTTCGACCCTAGGCTTTACCCTATTCGACGAGTATGGCAATTCTGCGACCGCGATTTCATCAAGATTTGCGCGGTTGTTGCGTTTCGAGCATTGACCGAGACGGCGCGCGCCCTCGGATCAACACGGGCCTTCATGATAGATGCTGGATAGACCGCTTCCCGTTCTGCGTCGCCCGCTGGTGCTGATCGGCATGATGGGAGCGGGCAAGACGACGATCGGCCGCCGCTTGGCCGAGCGTCTGGGCGTCGGGTTCGTGGACGCAGACAGAGAAATCGAGGCGGCGGCGGGCCGATCGATCCCGGAGATTTTCGAGGAGTATGGCGAGGCGCATTTTCGCGACGGCGAACGGCGCGTGATCGCGCGCCTGCTCGACGCCGAGCCCTTCATCCTCGCGACCGGCGGCGGCGCCTTCATGGATGAGGAGACCCGCGAGCTGATCGCGACGCGGGCGACCAGCCTGTGGCTGCGCGCGGATCTCGATCTGTTATGGGCGCGGGTGAGCAAACGCGGCCATCGCCCGCTGCTGCATACGGAAAACCCGCGTCAGACCCTGGCCGATCTTGTCGAGCGCCGCTATCCGGTTTACGCCGAGGCCGATCTGGTCGTGGACAGTCTCGACGGTCCGAAGGACGACACGGTGAACGCTTGCATCGACGCGTTGCAGGACGCGTCCCTCTAAGGTCACAACCATCATGACGCCTGACAGCAAGAGCGGCGCGCCGAGAGGCCCGTCCGACCGTGTGGTCCCGGTTTCGCTGGGGGACCGATCCTATGACATCGTCATCGGCGCCGGCCTGCTGTCGATCGCCGGCGCTTTGATGACGCCGCATCTGCCGATTCCAAAGGTCTTCATTGTGACCGACGAAACCGTTGCAGCGCTGCATCTATCTACCCTGACCGAGTCTCTGTCCGAGGCGGGCGTCGCGCATACGGTCATCACCGTTGCGCCCGGCGAGTCGACGAAATCCTTCGCCACGCTCGAAACGGTGCTGGACGCCTTGCTCGAAGGCGGGTTGGAACGCAAATCCACAGTCGTGGCGTTGGGCGGCGGGGTGGTCGGCGATCTGGCCGGATTCGCCGCTGCGATCGCCCAGCGCGGCGTGCGCTTCATCCAGATCCCGACGACCTTGCTGTCCCAGGTCGACAGTTCGGTCGGCGGCAAAACGGCGGTGAACGCCAAGGCCGGGAAGAACTTGATCGGCGCCTTCCACCAACCCAGCCTGGTCCTGGCCGACACCGATGTCCTGGACAGTCTCCCGCGCCGCGAACTGTTGGCCGGCTATGCGGAAGTGGTGAAATATGGCGCGCTTGGCGATGCGTCCTTTTTCGAGTGGTTGGAGCGCAACGGCCCCGCTTTGCTCGACGGCGACGCGTCGCTGCGGGCGGAGGCGGTGGCGCGAAGCTGCGAAGCCAAGGCGCGCATCGTCGCCCGGGACGAACGCGAATCCGGGGTCCGCGCGCTGTTGAATCTGGGGCACACATTCGGCCACGCCCTGGAATCGCGCTGCGAGTATGACGGCCGGCTGCTGCATGGCGAGGGCGTTGCGATCGGCATGGCGATGGCCTTTGATCTGTCGGTGCGGCTGGGCCTCTGCGCCGGTCAAGACGGCGAACGGTTGAAAGCGCACTTACGCGCGGTCGGCCTGCCGGTCTCGCCGTCGGACATTCCCGACACGGATTTCAGCGCCGAAGACCTGATCCGGCGCATGGGATCGGACAAGAAGGTCAGCGCCGGAAAACTGACCTTCATCCTTGCGAAAGGGCTGGGCCGCGCCTTTATTACCCAGGATGTTGACCCGGAAAATCTGAGGGCGAGTGTGAGCGCGGCGCTGGCCGCCTGACCCGCCAACGACCCATCCATGGAACAGTCTGAAAGCGCCCCCCTGACGAGCGGCGTCGACACGGCCCAGGCGGCGCTCGATGCAGCGCAGCAATCCGTCGCGGCCGGTTCGGACGTCACCGCCCTGCTGCTGACCGCCGGTGCGATCGTCGTCTTGTTATTTTTCTCGGCCTTTTTCTCAGGCTCGGAGACGGCGCTGACCGCCGCCTCGCGCTCGCGCATGCATAGGGCCTCGACCCAGGGAGACCGGCGCGCCGATGTGGTGCTGGCGCTGCATGCGCAGAAAGACCGGCTGATCGGGGCCATACTGCTTGGCAATAACCTGGTGAATATCCTCGCCTCGGCGCTGGCGACAAGCCTGCTTCTGTCTTTGGTCGGCGAGGCGGGCGTGGTCTACGCCACCTTGATCATGACCGCCTTGGTGCTGGTCTTCGCCGAGGTTCTGCCGAAGACCTACGCGCTCGCCAATACGGACAAAGCCGCCCTGTTCGTCGCGCCGGTGATCCGGGTCGTGACTTTCATCTTCGCGCCGATCGTCGCGACAGTGCAATGGATCGTGCAATCGACCATGCGCCCGTTCGGGATCGAGATCAGCCACGAGACCTCGCCCGAACATCATGAGGAAGAGCTGCGCGGCGCCATCGACCTGCATTCGGGCGAAGATCCGGAAATCCAGCAGGAACGGGTGATGCTGCGCTCGATCCTGGAACTCGACGAGGTCGAGGTCTCCGAGATCATGACACACCGGCGCAACGTGGTGATGCTCGACCTGAGCGACGATGTCGAGACACTGGTCGACGCCGCCTTGGAGAGCCCTTTCACCCGCTTCCCGCTCTATCTCAAAGACAGCGACAATATCGTCGGCGTGCTGCACGCCAAGGCGCTGCTGCGCGAGGTCCGGGCCCGGCGCGGCAATCTGGCCGACCTGAATTTCGCAGCGCTAGCGTCGGACCCCTGGTTCATCCCCGACACGACCTCGCTGCTCGACCAGCTGGAGGCGTTTAAGAAACGGCGCGAACATTTCGCGCTGGTGGTCGACGAGTATGGCTCCTTCGAAGGCATCGTGACGCTCGAGGATATCCTTGAGGAGATCGTCGGCGATATCGATGACGAGACGGATATCGCCGTGCCGGGCGTGCGCCCGCAGGCGGACGGGTCGCAGATCGTCGACGGCTGGGTGACGATCCGGGATTTGAACCGCGACATGGATTGGGACCTGCCGGATGACGACGCGTCGACGGTCGCCGGTCTGGTGCTGCATGAGGCGCGCCTGATCCCCGATCCCGGCCAGGTCTTCGCCTTTCACGGCTTCCGGTTCGAGATTTTGCGGCGTCAGCGCAATCAGATCACGGCTATGAAGATCACGCCTCTGGCCGGCGACGATACGCACGCGTTGGGCGACTCCAAGGCCTCTGAGCGCAAAGAACCGGCGACCGCCGATTCCTAAGACCGGACGCCGACCCCATGCCCTTGAGCCCGCCCGCGCCGCGCAAACATATCCATCGCCGGCAATATGACATGAACGGCTATGTCCGCGAGGACGGCATGTGGGAGATCGAGGGCCGGATCACGGATGTGAAGACTTATCCATTCGACAATCACGATCGCGGCCGCATTGAGGCGTTCGAGCCAATCCACGATATGTCGATCCGCCTGACCATCGATGACGCGTTTGAAGTCAAGGCGATCGAGGCGGTGACCGACGGGTCGCCCTACACGATCTGTCCCGGCGCGGCGCCGAATTTCCAACGCATGGTCGGGGCGAAGATCGGCCCGGGCTGGCGCCGGACGATCCGCGAGCGCTTGGGCGGTGTGCATGGCTGCACCCATCTGGTCGAAATGTTGATCAGCATGGCGACGGTCGCCTATCAGACCGCTTACAGCTCGCGCGCCGCTACCGGCAAGGACGACACGCCCGTCTCACGAAAGCCGGGCCGCCGCCCGCCGCTTTTGAACAGCTGCCACGCCTTCCGCGAGGACGGGCCGATCGTGAAACGTCAATGGCCGGATTTCTACACCGGCGACGATGCGCCCTAAAACGTCGGTTACCCGTCATGCCGGCCCCCGAGCCAGTGCTGTCCGGCGTACAATGCACCAACGAGGCGACAAGACGCAGCGTCGCCCCGGCCCCCGAGCCGGGGCCCAGGGCGCCGTCCGCGGGACGCCGGATCAAGTCCGGCGTGACGCTGCTAGGCGATGCGCCCAACGGTTCAACTCAGGTCGGATTGCAGATCAAAGGCCGCGTTTCGCCGCTTCCTCCGGGGTCGCCAAGGTCAGGGCGAGCGCGTGGACCGGCCCGGCGAGTTCGTCTGCGAGCAGTTCATAGACCTGGCGCTGGCGCATCACCCGATCCATCCCGGCGAAAGCGTCCGACACGACGGTCAGGGCGAAATGCGAGTCGCCGGTGCCAGGCGAGCCGGCATGGCCGTGATGCTTGTGGGACTCGTTTTCGATCTCCAGGCGCGCCGGCGCGAAGGCCTCGGCGACTTTCTCTCGGATCGTCTGTTCCGTGGCGGTGATCCCTGGTGCGGTCATGGCGGGCTGGGTCCTTTTCTGAGCGCTCTCAGTGTCGGCGCGGCGCCGGGGCGCGGTCAAGCGGCTCGCGCCGAAGAATGAGGCGAATGTCAAGTCTTGTCGCCGATCCGGCGCCTTCCCATACTCGCACGCATGGATGACGGCGCGCAGTTTGACGCTTTCGAGCGAGAGCCTCTGGAGACCGGATCGACCCGGTCGCCGGACCTGCGTATGTGCGATCATCCCGAATGCAGCGAAGAAGGATTGCACCGGGCGCCGATGTCGCCGGATAGGCTGCGCGAGTATTTCTGGTTCTGCCTGGCGCATGTCCGGGAATACAACAAGGCTTGGAACTATTGCGCCGACATGTCGACCGAAGAGGTCGAAGACGCGGTGCGCAACGATGTCACCTGGGGCCGCCCGACCTGGCCCTTGGGCATGATGAGCCGGCAGGATCAGCGCAACGCCAACCGGGCGCATCCTTTCCAGGAACAGCCGTTCGACGACCCGCTGCGGACGTTCGGAGGTACATTCGGCGGGCCGAGCGGTCGCTCGGATCGCGACAAGCGCCGAGCTGGCGGAGAAAAACCCCGGGTGCGCGGCGCCATGGCGCGTCATTACCGGGTCTTGCGGCTCCGACCACCGGTCAGCTTGACCGCCCTCAAGGCCCGCTATAAGGAACTCGCGAAACGTTTGCATCCCGATGTGAACGGCGGCGACAAAGAAGCTGAAGAGCGCCTGAAAGAAATCAACGCAGCCTATGCGGCGTTGAAGAAAACAGTCCTCCCATCCTCTTGACGCAGGTCCGACTCGGCCGTCCGCCCGCCCGCAGTCATCCAGTCGCGGGGCGGCGGTCGTACCCGATACGCCCGCGTCGCCGTCGCCGTTCCCGCTTTGCGAAGAGTTTATGTCGATCCGAGGATTACAGATGTCCGCCGAAGCCATGCCCGCCAACGACCCGCTCGTCCTGACCGAGCCCGATATTCAAGTCTCGGTGCGAGACGCATTCGGGATCGACACCGATATGACGGTTCCGGGATTCAGCCAGTCCTCTGAACATGTGCCGGATCACGACGCGGATTATCTGTTCGACCGCGAGACGACCTTGGCGATTCTGGCGGGTTTCGCCCATAACCGGCGGGTGATGATCCAGGGCTATCACGGCACCGGCAAATCGACGCATGTCGAACAGGTCGCCGCGCGCCTGAATTGGCCCTGCATCCGGGTCAATCTGGACAGCCATATCAGCCGGATCGATCTGGTCGGCAAAGACGCCATCGTCTTGAAAGACGGTCAGCAGGTGACCGAGTTCAAGGAAGGCATCCTGCCCTGGGCGCTGCAGAACCCGATTGCGATCTGTTTCGACGAATATGACGCCGGCCGGCCGGATGTGATGTTCGTGATCCAGCGCATCCTTGAGCGGGACGGCAAGCTGACCCTGCTGGACCAGACCAAGGTGATCCGCCCGAACAAGTATTTCCGGATGTTCGCGACCGCCAACACGGTCGGGCTCGGCGACACGACCGGCCTGTATCACGGCACCCAGCCGATCAACCAGGGCCAGATGGACCGCTGGTCCATCGTCACCACGCTGAATTACCTGCCGCATGACGATGAGGTCGAGATCATGCTGGCCAAAGCCAAGAGCTATGACACGCCGGAAGGGCGGGATAAGGCCAACGCCATGGTGCAGTTGGCCGACATGACCCGCACCGGCTTTGTCGGCGGCGACATCTCGACGGTGATGAGCCCGCGGACGGTCCTGACCTGGGCTGAGAACGCCGAGATTTTCGGCGATCTGGGATTCGCCTTCCGCGTCACCTTCCTGAACAAATGCGATGAGACGGAACGCGCCATTGTCGCGGAATATTACCAGCGTTGCTTCGGCGAAGACCTGCCCGACAGCGCCGCGCATATTCACGTCGCCTAAGCGGGGCTGAAGCCCGCCGGATTTGTCAGGGGACCGCCGTGTCCGACGTCAAGGAACCAGTCGAAGAGTTCAAGCGCGCCAACGCGTGCGCTTTTCGCGCTGTCGCCGAAGAGGCGCATACTGAGGTCGTCTACGGCGCCGACAGCGCGGCGATCACCGGGGACCGCGCCCGGCTGCCGGCGCCGAGCCGGAAATTCACCGCCGAAGAAATCGCCCGCTGTCGGGGCGAGGCCGACGGTCTGGCGATCCGCCAGCGCCATCACGACCCGCTGCAGCACGCCCGCGCCACGCCCGGCGGCGAGGTCGCGCCGGCGCTCTTCAACGCCCTTGAGGAAGCCCGGATCGAAGCCGTCGGCGGCAAGCATATGGCCGGTCTGCGCGACAACATGGCGGCGGCGCTGGAGGAACATTACCTGCGGCTGGGATTTCATCGGGTCAACGACCGGACGGAAGCCACCATGCCCGAAGTCGTGCGCCTGATGGCGCGGGAATACATGACCGGCATGCCGCCGCCGCCCGCCGCCAAGAACGCGTTCGATCAGTGGGCGCCGCATCTTCAACCTCAGATCGGCGACATGTTGGACGCGCTAAAGGCCAATATCGACAGCCAGCAGGATTACGCCGAGGCGGCGCGGCGTTTGATCCAGCATATGAATATCGACATCGCGCCGGACGACGCATCGGAGTCGGGCGATGAAAGCGACGACGATTCGAGCGCCCATGACGATGAACAGGTGCGCGGCGAGGAACAGGGCGAGTCCGGCGACGAGCAATCGAGCGCCGAGCAGAATTCGTCCGAAATGTCCGAGGGCGAAGGCGACGCCGAGGATATGGGCGAGGTCTCCGACGAGGATATCGAGGGCGAAATGCAGCCTTCTTCCGGCAGTGAAGAGCCCGGCGACATGGGCAAACGCTGGCGGCCGGAACACGACCTTAGCAATGTCCCGCGCGAAGAGTTTTATCACGCCTTCACGCAAGGCTTCGACGAAATCATCGCCGCCGAGGAGCTGTGCGACTCCGAGGAACTGTCGCGCCTGCGCCAGATGCTGGATCAGCAGCTCACCCATCTTCAAGGCATCATCGGCAAGCTCGCCAACCGGCTGCAACGGCGCTTGATGGCGCAACAGCAGCGGTCGTGGGATTTCGATTTGGAGGAAGGCTTGCTGGACACCGGGCGGCTGGGGCGCGTCGTCACCAACCCGACCCATCCGTTGTCCTTCAAACAGGAAAGCGACACCGAGTTTCGCGATACGGTGGTGACGCTGTTGATCGACAATTCCGGCTCGATGCGCGGACGGCCGATTTCGATCGCGGCGATGAGCGCCGACATCCTCGCCCGCACCCTTGAACGCTGCGGCGTCAAGGTAGAGATACTCGGCTTCACCACCCGCGCCTGGAAGGGCGGTCAGGCGCGCGAAGCCTGGATCGCCGACGGCAAGCCGCAAAATCCCGGGCGTCTGAACGACTTGCGCCACATCATCTATAAAGGCGCCGACTTGCCCTATCGACGGGGCCGGAAGAATCTCGGCCTGATGCTGCGCGAAGGGTTGTTGAAGGAGAATATCGACGGCGAGGCGCTGCTCTGGGCGCATCAGCGTCTGATCGGTCGGTCGGAAGAGCGCCGCATCCTGATGGTGATCTCGGACGGGGCGCCGGTGGATGATTCCACACTTTCGGTAAATGCCGGCAACTATCTCGAACGCCACCTGCGCGACGTCATCCAATATATCGAGGCCGTCTCGCCGATCGAACTGGTGGCGATCGGAATCGGCCACGACGTCACCCGCTATTACAAACGTGCTGTAACGATCGTGGATGTCGAGCAGCTCGGCGGTACGATGATGGAGCAGCTGGCCGATCTGTTCGACGAGAATCTGGGCGCGCGCCCGAAAGGCAGGCTGCGTCGCGCGAGCTAAGTCCGTGCGATGTCACTCGCGTCCGAGCGGGCGAGACAAGAGATCGTCGATCACGGCGTCGATCTCAGCGCCCCGATCGACGATCGCATGGACCGCTTCGCAAATCGGCAGCGAGACGCCATACCGTTCGGCTAGGGCGACCGCGGCCTGCGCCGTCCAGACGCCCTCCGCCAAAGCCTTGTCGGACCCGATCAGATCTTGAAGCGCGACGCCCCGTCCCAATGCATGACCCAGCGCCATGTTGCGCGACTGCAAACTGCCGGCGGTCAGCACCAGATCGCCCAAACCGCTCAAGCCCATCACGGTTTCCATCCGCGCCCCTCGGGCTGCGGCCAACCGGGCGATTTCGGCAAGCCCGCGCGTGATCAGGGCGGCGCGCGGATTGTCGCCCAGCCCTTTGCCGGCGACGATCCCACAGGCGATGGCGAGGACGTTCTTCAACGCCCCGCCGACATCGACGCCCATCACATCGTCGCTGGCGTAGGGCCGGAAGGCGCGGCTGGCCAGACTGGTCTGGATATAGCGCGCGATCTCAAGATCGGCGCAAGCGGCGACCACAGCCGTCGGGCGTTCGGCGACGACCTCCGCGGCGAAGGACGGTCCGGAGACGACGCCGATCGGGTGATCCGGCGCGGCCTGCTGTGCGACCTCACTCATCAATTGCAAAGACCCGCGCTCGATCCCCTTGGCGCCGATGGCGATAGGCGCCGCGCGTGGTATGGCCGGGCCGCAGGCTTCCAAAACCGACCGGATGGTCTGTGCTGGGGTTGCGACCAAGATCAGATCGGCTTCGGCCGTCGCTTCCACTATGGAAGAAAAGACCGGAAAATCCGCTTTGGCCGCTGTTGTCTCAGGGTCGCGCGCCCAAACTTTGACCTCAGCCCCGGCGCGGCGGGCGGAGACGGCCAGCGCGCGGCCCCAGGCGCCGCCGCCCAAGACGGCCACCCGACGCGCCGCGCTGCGCGTCTTAGACGCCATGGGCGCCGGCGCCCTTCTTGATCACCGCCTCCGGATCGAGCGGCCAGCGCGGACGCGGCTTGAAACCCAGATCGTCGATCAACCCTTCGCGCAACCGCTCCAGCCCGGCCCAGGCCACCATCGCCCCGTTGTCGGTGCAGAGCGCCAGAGGCGGCGCCGCGAAACGCGCGCTCTCGGACCGGCACAGCGTTTCCAGCACGGCGCGGAGATGCGTATTCGCCGCGACGCCGCCGGCGACGACGAGCGTCGGCGCGGCGTCGGGATTCTCGCTGCGAAACCGCCCTAGCGCCCGTCGGCAGCGATCCAGCAAGACGTCGCCGGCGGCGGCCTGAAACCCGGCGCTCAAATCGGCCGCCAGTTGGGCGGAGACGGACCCGCCCTGCGTCTCGCGCTCGACCGTCTGCCGAACCGCCGTCTTCAGACCGGCGAAGGAAAAATTCAGGTCCGTCCGCCCGACCATCGGACGCGGCAGGGCGAAGCGACACGGATCGCCGTTCCGCGCCGCCTGTTCGACGGCGGGGCCGCCCGGATAGCCGAGGCCGAGCAGTTTGGCGGTCTTGTCGAACGCCTCGCCGATCGCATCATCCAAGGTCGCGCCATAGAGCCGGTACGCGCCGACTCCCTGCACCGACAGCAACTGGCAATGACCGCCGGAAACCAGCAACAGGAGATAGGGAAAACAGACATCGCCGCTATCGTCGCCAGAAGCCAGCCGCGCCGTCAGCGCATGCGCCTCCAGATGATTGACGGCGATGAAGGGCAACTCGGCGCCCAAGGCGATGGTTTTGCCCGCCGTCGCGCCGACGATCACGCCGCCGATCAGGCCCGGACCAGCGGTCGCCGCGACCGCGTCCAGATCGGCATAGTCCAGGCCGGCCTCGCGCATCGCCTGACCGACGACCGGAGACAAATGGTCCAGATGGCTGCGCGCGGCGATCTCCGGTACGACGCCGCCGAAAGGCCGATGATCCTCCAACTGCGAGACCACCACATTCGACAGAATCGCCCCGTCCTCGCGCACCACCGCAGCCGCGGTCTCGTCGCAGGAGGTTTCGATGCCCAGAACCGTCTTCATACCGCCGCGGATTTCATCCTTTTCTTCTCGGTTTCTCCGCCGGCGCCGGCTTGCCAAAGCCGGTGCAATATCAGCTAGATGCGGAGGCGGTCGCGCAAGGCGCGGCGCGCAGACAAGTACGGGCCGGTCATAGCCTTCGGGACGGGCGGGTTCAAACCTCTTATCGGCCCGGCGCTCGGCGGCGGCCGCAGCGAAATGCTGGGATCATGAAGACGCTACGCATCGGAACTCGCGGCTCGCCTTTGGCGATGGTCCAGGCTCATGAAACGCGCGACCGGTTGATCGCCGCCAATCCCGTACTGACGGTCGAGATCGTCGAGATCAAGACCACCGGCGATCAGGTGCTCGACCGGCGGCTCAGCGAAATTGGCGGCAAAGGTCTGTTCACCAAGGAACTCGATGAGGCCTTGCTGGACGGGCGCTGCGATATCGGCGTGCATTCGTTGAAGGATATGGAGACCGAGATCCATCCGGCGATTGCGATCGGCGCGGTGCTGCCGCGGGAGGATGTGCGCGACGCCTTCATCTGCGCCGAGTTCGACGGGCTGGCGGCTCTGCCGCCCAACTCCGTCGTCGGCACCTCGTCGCTGCGACGCCAGGCGCAGATCCTGGCGCAACGCCCCGATCTGCGAGTCGAATCCTTCCGCGGTAATGTCCAGACACGGTTGAAGAAACTGGAAGCGGGCGAGGCAGCGGCGACGATGCTGGCCATGGCCGGGCTGAACCGGCTCTCTCTATCGGACGCCCGGATACACCCGATCGAGCCCGAAGAGCTCTTGCCCGCAGTCGCCCAAGGCGCCATCGCCATCACGCGCCGCAAGGACGATCCGGAAACAGCTGAGAAGGCCGACGGGCTAAACGATCCGGACAGCCATTTGCGCGTCAGAATCGAACGCGCTTTCCTCGCGACGCTCGAAGGCTCGTGCCGAACGCCAATCGCCGGACTCGCCTTGCTGCAGGGCGACACGGTCTGGTTTCGCGGCTTGACCGCGCGGCCCGATGGGACGGGCGTCTTGCGCGTCGAGCGCCGGGGCTCCCGCGCCGACGGCGAGGCGATCGGGCGCGAAGCCGGCCAGGAACTGCTCCCGCATATGGATGAGAGCTATCGCCCATGACGTCGGATTCGGGGGGCGATGATGACGGCCCGGCCGTATGGATTCCGCGCCCGCTCGACGATGCGCGGCCGTTGGCCGAGACTCTCGCCGAACTAGGCTACGCGCCGCTGATCGCGCCGCTGATGGCGATTAAGTTCGAGCCGGCGGAAGTCGCATTGGCGCCGGGCGACGCCCTGGTCTTCACATCGGCGAATGGCGTGCGCGCCTTCGCCGCCGCCAACCCAACCGAGGCGCATCGCGACAGAACCGTTTTCGCGGTCGGGGCCGCCACAGCGTCCCAAGCGCATGACGCAGGTTTTTCGGACATTCGCGACGCCGCCGGCGATGTTGAGACCCTGACCGAGCGGATCGCCGCCGATTGGCGGCCTTATAATGGCGTCTTGCATCACATCGCCGGCGCGACCGTGGCGGGCGACCTGAAGGGAACGCTGGAGCGGCGCGGCTATCGCGTTGCGCGGCATGTGCTGTATCGCGCCGACCCGGCCGATACCTTGCCCGAAGCGGTCGAAACGGCGCTGAAGGGCGGGACCCTGGCCGCCGCCCTCTTCTATTCCCCGAGAACCGCGCGCATCGCCGCGGAACTGATCGCCGCGCAAAAGCTGAAATCCGCTTTGACGGACGTTCGACCGCTCTGCTTGAGCGCGGCTGTAGCGGATGTTTTGGATCAAGCCAATTGGCCGGGCGTCGCCACGGCGGCGGAGCCGACGCAGGCTTCCTTGTTGCAACTGCTTCAATCCACGATAAAACCATTAGGCGAAGCCCATCATGAGGACACAGGCGAAACGATGACGCCCGGCTCGGACGAGACTGCGGAAAAAGGCGACGAAGCGGCCGAGAGCCCTGGTTCATTGACGCCGGCGGATGGCGAAGCGGTCATCGACCGGTTCGGCGGCATACGGCCGATGGCCGCCGCATTGGATATCGCCGTCAGCACGGTTCAAGGCTGGAAATCGCGCAATCATATTCCGGAGAACCGCTGGGACGACGTGCTGCAGGCGGCGGAGAAGTCCGGCGTCTCGCTGACCGCCGCGCCGCCTTCCGAAGCGCCGTCCGACGCGCCGTCCGAGGACGCAACGCCTGAAGCGGATGCCGGTCAGGCGGCGGCCGACGCGGACGAAACGTTAGAATCCGAACAGACGCCGCAACAGGCGGATGAACCACTTGCCGAACAGGGCGCCGAAGAATCAGACGAGCAGGCCGACGCGCCGCCCCCCGAAAAGACTGAAGCGCCGAAGCGCAGCGGCGGAAATTGGCTGGCGTTAGCCCTTTCAATCCTGGCCCTGGCGGCGGTTTTGACCAGCGGCTATTGGGGGCCGATTGTCGATCCGATTGCGTCCCAGCATCTGGGGGCCGCGTTCGGGCGGGCGCCGGCAGCGGAGCTCTTCGAGACGCAGGCCGCGCAAGAGGCTGAGATCACCGCGCTGGAGACCCGGATCGACGAATTGAAGGGGCAATTGGAGTCGGTCACCGCGGAAAGGGATCAGGCGATCGACGCGTTCGGCGCCGCCCTGAACACACGCTTCGTCGAGCTCGAAAACGCGCTGGCCGCCGCCGAAGCCCAGGCCGACTCCGCCCGCGCCGGCGGTCCTTCCAGCTTGGATCTGGACGCTGTGGCGGATCGGCTGGCGGCGCTGGAAACCGGTCAGGAAACGCTGGCCGCCGCCGCCTCGGATGAGGCGATGCGAGAGGCGTTGGACGCGTTCCGGTTGAGGCTCGATGCAATCAGCGAGTCGGTTCGGGACGGTATGGCGCGGTTCGAACGTTCGGTCGGCGGCGCCGATGACCGCTACGCCGCGGTGACCGCCGGGCTGGATGTGCTGCGCTCGGATATTGACGGCCTGCGCGCCGAGATCGAAGCCGTCCGGGCTGAGAAGAGCGGCGCTATCGGCGCCGGGCCTTTGCTGATGACCGTCGCCCAGTTGGAAAGCGTTGTCGCTTCCGGCGGCGACGCGCGCGGCCTGCTCGCCGTGATGGATTCGCTGGCGGCCGACCGCGCTTCGCTGCACGAGCCGATTGGCGCGCTCAAGGACGCCTTGCAGGCCGCGCCGCCGACGCTGGCGGCCCTGCGCCAGGATTTCGACAGGCTGGCGCCCGAGGTCGACAAGGCGGAGCGGTTGCAAGGCGCGGATAATTGGGTCGACGAGACCGTCGCAACCTTGCGCGGTCTTGTCTCGGTGCGCCGGACCGGCGACGCGCCCGATTTGCCGATCGCCAGCCGCGCGGAAGCCGCCTTGGCGAAAGGGGAACTCGCCGCCGCGATCGCCTTGGTCGCCCCTTTGGCTGAAGCGAATGACGCAATCGCCGCCTGGATCGCGCGGGCGGAAGCGCGCGTGCGCGCCGACGCCGCGATGAAAGACCTGCGCGAGGCGAGCCTTCGGATCGCCGCGGCGACCGGACCGGCCAGTCCTGAGGCGACCGAATGATCCGGGGGCTCATCCTCTTCATCAAGGTCGGGCTGATCGTCGCGGCCGCCGTCTATCTGTCGAAATACCCCGGTCAGGTCAGCATCGATTGGCAAGGGTGGCGCATCGACATGTCGCTGGCGCTTCTGGCCCTGACGGTTCTGGTTGTCACCGTCGTTGTTGTCGTTGTGTTGCGCGCTTGGTTCGGCGCCGTGCACGCGCCTGGCAAGTTCATGACCGCCCGGCGCGGGGCCCGGCGCGACCGCGGCTATCACGCCTTGACCCAAGGCCTGGCGGCAGTGGCCGCCGGGGACGCTGCGGAAGCCAAGAAACTCGCGCGCAAGGCGGACGGATTGCTCAAGGATCCGCCGCTGACACGGTTGCTGGCGGCGCAGGCGGCGCAGTTGGACGGCGACGACCAGGCGGCCGAACGCTATTTCGAAGCCATGCTGGAAGATAAGGATACAGCCATTCTAGCGCTGCGCGGCCTGATGATGAGAGCGCTCGACGCCGGCGACAGCGCCGAGGCGCGGCGGCTGGCGGAACAGGCGCATCGAGAACGCCCGGGCGCCGCCTGGGCCGCCGACCATCTGATCGAAGCGATGCGGGCCGACGGCGACTTCGATGGCGCGCTGGCGGTCTTGACGACGGCGGCGCGGCACAAGGCCTATCCGGCTGCGTCGGTGAAGAAACGGCGCGCCGACCTGATCCTCGGCAAGGCCCGCGCGCTGCAGCGCCAAGAATCCTTCGCCAAGGCGCTGTCGCTCACGCAAGAGGCGAAGAAGCTCGACCCGGCCAATCCGAACGCGGTGACCATGGCCGCCCGGCTGCTGTATCGCGACGGCAAACCCGGCAAGGCGGCGCGGGTGATCGAGGACGCTTGGCGCGTCTCTCCGGATCCCGCCCTGGCCAGCGCCTATCGCGACGTGGCCCCGGACCGGACCGATCTCTTGGCTCAGGTGAAGCGGTTCGAGCGGCTGCTGGCGTTCAATCCCGACCATGAGGAAAGTCACCTCGCGCTCGCTGAGGCGGCGCTGGACGCCAATCTCTGGGGCGAGGCGCGCACCCATATCGGCAAAGTCATGGCGGAAACCGGCGAAGACCAAGCCGCCCCCCGCGTTTGCCGCCTGATGGCGCGGTTGGAAGAGCAAGAGCATGGCGATGTCGAAAAAGCCCGCGTCTGGCTCATGCGCGCCTCGGAGAACGCCGCGTAGAAGAAATTTGGCGTTAAGTGCGGACAAGACGGATCAGCGGCTCGAACGCGTATAACGCCGATCGCCGGCCCGACGCAGGCTCAATCTCCACCAATAATCCGGCATCGAATAGCAAGCGAGAAAGACGCTTCGCAGTTGGGACCGGTATCCCGCTTCGGCCGGTGAATCGACCGTTTCGGAATACAGGGTTCGTGAAGATGAAGTCCTGAGCGAGCTGCGCCCATTGTGAATTCAGGGTTTCCCTGAAGACCGCTTTCATGTCTTCGTATAGCGTTGAGATCGCCAGCGCCGTCTCCAAGTTCTGTTCGGCCTGTGTAGACACAGCGCGAAGGAAGAACTCGCACCATCCGCTCCAGTCGCCATCCCCCGAGACACGACGCATTCTTTCAATGTACTCCGTCTTGTTCTCTTCAAAGAAGGCGCTGACATAGAAATTCGGCTCCTCAATAAGTCCCTTCTTCCACAGAGAAAGCGTGATCAACATTCGGCCGATACGACCGTTGCCGTCGTCAAACGGGTGCAAAGCCTCAAATTCGACATGGGACAAAGCGGCGTTTAGCAATGGCGGAAATTGGTCGTCATTCATGAAGGCGACGAGGCGTTCCATTGATGGCGCAAGTTGCTCAGGTGAAATCGGCGTGAATGTTATCTCACGGCTTGCGTCATCTCCGATGTAATTCTGCTGCGTCTTGTATTGTCCTGGGTTTTTGGCGGCGCCGCGTCCAAATCTCAGAAGGTTGGCGTGAGCCGACCGAATCAGATGTTCGCTGATTTCGTAGCCTGCAAGTAGGCTGTTTTGCGCCTTCTTGAGCGCCGTTCCATAAAGCCAAACTTCAAGCGTTTCGAGCCGAACCTCTGATGGTCCCGCGTCATCGGCGTCAGCCTCATAACGCAGGACTTCGTCAATTGTCGACAGCGTCCCTTCCATTCGGGACGACACAACCGCTTCCTGGCTCCTGAGAGGGGTTATGAGCAAGTCGCTGTTGTGGAGGCTCTTCAGAGTCTGATCATATCTGGCCAAAGCGGCCTGCGCGTCAGCCATCGGCATGAGCAACAGCTCGTAATCCAACTTGCCTGGCGGAAATTGACCATAGTGATAATCAGTATTCTTGTCGAAACTGTAGCGTTCTATGGGGAATCGCATACCGCATCTTGATTAGTGTCTAATCAACCTTCTCATTTGAACAACAAAGTATCTTGGCTCTGATTTATGCTACACAAACCACTTTTTAAATCACATTGGGAGAAAAATGATACACTAATCAATTTGTGACTCACTTCTTCGACTCTAGGGAATTTGTGAATCACATGCCGTGATCTTCGATTTACAAAGGGTCGCCGTCTCGACGGAGACTGAGGACGTCACGATTTCAGGCGTCGAGGTATCCCTGCCGTCTGGGTCGTTTTGATCATTTGCGATCATAATCAACGAAGTATCTCGACAGAGAGAATCGCAATTTGCAACGCAACTTGCACTGAGGCAGCGGTGGTGCGCTGGTCAGAAGAACGCCCAGCCGAGGGGTGGCCGGGCGTGAGAGGTTTGGACATAAAAAGGGAGACCCAGGCGGCTTGGGAGGCAGGATCGGCCTGGGGCGCTCTGACACTGTTATTGTTATATACCGATGCGCCTCGGCGCGCGGTGACGGTCGTCACGCCACCCGCCGGCTTGATTTTGGTCGGAAACCTCACTAGGTTCCGCGCCGCTCCAAAAGGGCGCTCGGCGTGACGCCGGGTCGGTCTCAGACGGGGACGCCGCAGTAGCTCAGTCGGTAGAGCAACGCATTCGTAATGCGTGGGTCGGGGGTTCAAATCCCTCCTGCGGCACCAGCGCTCCGCGGTCCATACCGGCGCAGCTCCGGCCATCAGCCAATCAGTTTCCTCTCGGTCAACGCGGCGCCTGTTTTCTGGACCAACACCGTCAAACCGCCGGCGACCTGTTGCGCCGAGTCCAGCGCTCGGACGCGATAGGCGGTCTCTAGCTGCGCTGCGGCGTCAGCCAAAGCGGTGGCGCCGAAAGCGGCGGCGCTGCTCTTTAAGGAATGCGACAGCCGCGCCCGATCATCATAGTCGTCGGTCTCCGGCGCGGCCAGGGCGTCCGCGATTTCCCGCGCTTCGCTCAAAAACTCGGCGATCAATCGGCGCAGCGCGGCGAGCCCGGCATCGCGTTCAAGCTGGGCGAGAATATCATTGGACACGATCGGCGCCGCCCCACCGTTCGCCTCGCATGCGGATTCAGCATATGAGTCTTGTGGACTGGAATCAGCGCCTATTGCGCCATCCCTCTCCTTGACCAGCCGGCTCAGCGTCTCCAGCAACCGGTCATAGCGCAAGGGCTTCGGCAGGTAGTCGTCCATGCCCGCCTCGGCGCAGCGCATCCGGTCTCGATGGGAATCATGCGCGGTCAGGGCGACGATCGGCGTTTTCGACATCGGCGCCGGCAATTGGCGGATCGACAGGGTGGCCTCGACGCCGTCCATCACCGGCATCGCCAGATCCATGAAGACGGCCGCGTAATCTCCGGTCAGGACCATGGTCACGGCCTCGGCCCCGTCATAGGCGCAGTCGACCGAGTATCCGGCGCGCTGCAGCATCGCTTGTGCGATCATCCGGTTGGTGTCGCCGTCCTCAACCACCAGGACGCGGGCGCACGCAGGGGATCGGACGCCCGCTTCCCGCGAAGACTCGTCTTCGGCGGGTCCGGTCGATTTAGCGTCGCCGTCTATGCGGCCCCGCGAACACGGGTCGGAATTGATGTCTGTTTGCAAAATGCGGATTCCAGCTGCCTCCCGCCCGAACGAGCACGAATCGCGCCAAAATCCCGCCAGACCGATGGGCCATGCCCGTTTGAACCGACGGCAGCCAGAGTACGGGTGAGATGATCGTCTTTTTCACGGATTTCGGCGCGTCCGGCCCCTATGTCGGCGCGCTGCATATGGCGGCGGCGCGGGTCGCGCCGGATGTGTCTCGCGTCGACCTGCTGCATGAGGCCCCAGCCTTCCTTGTGCGGGAATCGGCCTATCTGCTGGCGGCGCTGTCGGTTGATCTGCCGCCTGGCGCGGTCTGTGTCGCGGTGGTCGATCCCGGCGTCGGCAATGAAGCGCCGGAGGATGTCGCAAATCCGGAAAACCAAGCCATGGCGCGGCAGCCGGTCGTGCTGGAGGCGGATGAGCGCATCTTTGTCGGTCCGGGCAATGGGTTGCTGGAGATCATGGCCCGGCGCGCCAAGCAAGCGGTCTGGCGGCGCCTGACCTATAAGCCCAAGACACCGCCATCCGCGACCTTTCACGGAAGGGACATATTCGCCCCGGCGGGCGCCGCAATCGCCGCCGCGCTGGCCGAGGGGCGGCCCTGGCGCGACCAGCTCTGCGCGCCGATTGAGGGCGTCGAACCGGCGCTCGTGCGCGGCGCGGCGGCGGCCTGGCCGGACGATCTCGCCGCGGTGATCACTTGCGACGGGTTCGGCAACGCGATGACAGGGTTGCGCGCCGAGACGCTCAACCCGGCGGCGCGGCTTCGTATCGGCGGCGCCGTTCTGCACAGAGCCCGCAGCTTCGCCGATATGGAGCGCGGCGCGCCTTTCTGGTACGAAAACGCCTATGGGCTGGTCGAGATCGCCGCCAATCAAGGCGACGCGGCCGCATTGCTCGGACTTTCGGTCGGCGATCCGGTCAGCGTCGTGACGGCATAGCGCCTGCAGCTTACGCCGCTCGCAATGTTTGCAGAAAGCCTTCGATCCGTTGCTTCAGTTCCTCGGAACGTTCGGACAGGGTCGAAGCCACGGCCTTCACCTCGTCGGTCGCCGCGCCGCTGTCGGTCGCGCTGGCCTGGACATTGGCGACGCCTTTGGCGGCCGCCCGGCTGCGGACCGAAACGTCATTCACCGTTTCCGAAATGGCGTTTGTCGAGTCGCGTTGCGCGTCGACCGCGCCTTCAATCGCGCCGACCGTCTCGCTAACGTCATGAATGGTCTGACCGATCTTCTGAATCGCACTGACGGCCGAGCCGGACGCGCCCTGCATCGCCGCGATGAGAGCGCTGATACTCTCGGTCGCGGATGCGGTCTGCGAGGCCAGCGCCTTCACCTCGTTGGCGACGACGGCAAAGCCTTTGCCGGTTTCGCCGGCGCGCGCCGCCTCGATGGTCGCGTTCAGCGCCAGAAGGTTGGTCTGTTCGGCGATATCTTGGATCAAGGCGACCACTTCCTCGATCTTGGCGCCAGCCTGGGCCAGGTCGGTCACCGCCGCATCGGTGCGTTGCGCCTCCTCGACCGCCTGACGCGCGATCTGCACGCTGTTCGAGGCGAGCCGCGCGATTTCCTCGGTCGAGCCGACCAGCTCCTCGATCGCGGCGGCCGTGCGCTCGACATCGTCGCCCGCGTCCTTGCTCGACCGGGCGGATTTCTCCGCCTCGCTCAACATGGCGTTGGTGCGGGAGCGGAAACCGTCCGCGACCGATCCAAGCTCGGCGGAGGCGGCGGTGACAGATTGCACGATCTCGCCGATCTCCGTCTCGATCGAGCCGGCGACGGCCTCCAGGGATTGCCGCCGCGCCGCTTCGGCGGCCTGCTGCTCCGCCTCGCGCTCGGACTGGATCGCCTTTAGCGCGGTCTGGGCTTCGCGCGCGTCATCGACCGCCCGCTCGCCCTGAACCAAAGCGCGGGCGATGCCTTCTGCGAGCGCAATCAGGACCGCCGTCTCCAGCACGACGATGACCGCGTGCATGACGACCCGAAAGAAACTCGCGCCGTCGGGGAAAACGAAAGCCGGGATCAGATAGTTCAGGCTCAGATGATGCACCGCCGCGACCGCAGCGGCGACCACAAGCGCCCGCCAGTCGCACAGCGCGGCCAGGGCTGCGAGCGTGGCGAAGAAATACATATGCATGTCGATCTGCCAGGGATGGTTCTGCAGCGCGAAGACCAGCGCGGCGGGAACGCCCATCAGGGCCGCGGCCAGGACATAACGGGTCTCTTGCGCGCCGCCGCGCAGCTTCCAGGACGCGGCGGCGACGCAAGCCAAGAGCGCGGTGACCAGCGTGGCCTCGATCCAGGGGACGCCGAATAGCAGGCAGATGACCGCGGTGGCCGGCACATGCGCGGCCAAGTAGATCACCATATATTTCACAGCCCGTTCCCGCAGGGCGTTCAGCGCGTTCATGAATCCATCCCTTTCATATTTTGCGCCTTGTCGCCCGCAGCCGGGTCGAAACCGCAGGCGGCCGCGATCAACGCGTCGAAGACCAGCAATGCGCCGCTTGCCGACAGACTGTCGGCCAGATCCCCGTCCGGCCTCGGACGGTCAAAGACGGCGATCACCAAATTATCCCAGCGGCCGGTGCGGATCGGCGTGCCGTTCGCCGCGGCGATGGCGCGCACCGATTGGGCCAGCGGCTGGCCAGGTGGAAACAGGATCGCCACCGGTTGGCCCGGCTCGATGGGAGCGCGGAGCGTGAAGATTCCGAGAAGGAGCAGACTGACGAGCGTAAGACCCGCCGCCGGCAGCAGAGATTTGATCGTTGAGATCACCGTACCCATCCATGCAAAAGGGCCAAGGCCATGCATGCGCCTCAACAGAAACAATATATTCTAATGTAATAGATTGTTTAATTAATAGTTAAAATCGGCGCGGCGATTGGGTTAGCGGCTTTACCGTGTCGGCAACATACGCGGCGCCGCTTTCTGGTCGGCGAAGGTGAAGGGGGAGAGGCCCTTGATATTCTCGTCGAGCGGGGTGCGCAGATGCACCGGCGGTTGCGCCCGTTGGGCGCAGTCGAGCCGGTCGCAGATGCGGCAGTTCACGCCGATCGGCGCCGGCTTGGCGGCGGCGCCCAGCACCGTCGCGTCGGCATAGACGATCCGGGAGGCGTATTTCTCCTCGCAGCCGAGCCCGATGGCCAGCGTATGCTCGCCCCGTCCGAAACCGCCGCCCGCCTTGCGCACCGTCCGGGCGATGCAGAAATAGCGCGCGCCGTCCGGCAGTTCCGAGAGCTGCGCCTGAATATCGCCCGGCCGCAGGAAGGACGCGTAGACATTCCAGCGCGCGCAAGCCTCGCCATGGCGTGGGATCGGCAGGCCGGACAGCGAGAACCGTTTCGAGATATTGCCGGCCATATCGACCCGCAGCATATGCAGCGGTACGCCGGATCGGCCGGGCCGGTTCAGGCTGGTCAGGCGATGGCATACCTGTTCGAACCCCGCCCCGAACCGGTGCCGCAACAGGTCGATGTCGTAGCGCGCCTCTTCGGCGCTTTCGAGAAACCGATCATAGGGCATCAGCAAAGCGGCGGCGAAATAGTTGGCCAGCGCCGACCGGCCGAGCGCGCGTGTGTCGCCGTCCCGCACCCGCCCCTCGGTCAGCAGCATCTCGATCACCGGCCGCGCCGCCAACAGGCCGATCTGATAAGCGGTCTGAAACCGGCGGCTGCGCTGCGACAGGCGCTCGGACAAGAAGAGCGTCTTGCGCTCCGGGTCATAGCGGCGCTGAAACGGCGCGTCCTGGTCCGGGCGGACGACGACTGTCTCGACGCCATGGGCGCGGCGCAGAAAGTCGGTGAGGGTCTCGCGCGTCCGGTGATCGGTGTCGGCGATCTCACGGCCCAGCCGTTCCGCCTCCACTTCGAGATCCTCGAAATAATTCTGCTTGTCCTGGATGAAATCCGAGATCGCCTCGGCCGGCGCGACCCGGCTGAGATAGGGGCCGTTTTCGCCGTTCGCCGCACTGGCCGAGCGCACGGCCATGGTGCGGATATCGGACTGCGCCTTGCGATAGGCGCCGTGCAAATGAAGCATGGCCCGCGCCGCGTTGGGGCTGGCCTCGATCAGGGCGCGGGCGTCGCTGGTGGCGATGTCCATATCTTCGAAAAGATCGTCGCCGAGCACATCCATGACATCGGCCAGCAGACGCCCCTCGCCGTCTTCCGCCAGATGCGCCGCCTCGATCTCGAACACATCCGCCAGACGCAGCAGAACCGCGGCGGTCAACCGGCGCTTGTTGTGCTCGATCAGGTTCAGATAGCTGGCGCTGACATCCAACTGCTCGGCCAGGGCCGCCTGGCTCAACCCCGCCTCGCGCCGCAACTTCCGGATCTTGCCGCCGATCCTGATTTCTGAGTCCGCCATCGCCTCGCGCCGTCATGATTTACAAAATTACAATCGGTAAAGAATTCACAGCTTCTTCGTGACAAGACAAGCGTTCTGAAAATGTTGCGGCGCGAAAAGCGCTGTGAGACCTTATTTTCAAGCGCAGAGGCGGTTTGCGCATTTCACAGACACATATGTCAATATTGTAAAGGATTAGAGCGATGGACAGCATGAACCGAGGGTTTGAATGGGATGGCGCGGGCGACGGCGGCAGCGATGGCGAGCAGTTCCCGGCCCCGGACTACGCGCCGGATCGCTGGGCGACCACGACGCGCAATTTCACAATGCAGGATGTGGCGCGGCTGCGCGGTTCGGTTCAGATCCGCCACACGCTGGCCGAGATGGGCGCCAAGAAGCTTTGGAAGCTGATCAATGAAGAACCCTATGTGAACACGCTGGGCGCTTATACCGGCTGCCAGGCGACGCAACATGTGCGCGCTGGCTTGAAGGCGATCTATCTCTCGGGCTGGCAGGTCGCGGCCGACGCCAACAACGCCGGTCAGATGTATCCGGACCAGAGTCTCTATCCGGTCAGCTCGGTGCCGCAGGTCGTCGAGCGGATCAACAACGCCTTCATCCGCCAGGATCAGATCCAGAACCAAGAGCGGCTGGAAGGCAAAGACGCCGAGAATTTCGATTGGTTCGCGCCGATTGTCGCCGATGCGGAGGCCGGTTTCGGCGGACCGCTCAACTCCTTCGAGCTGATGAAGGCGATGATCAAGGCCGGCGCGGCGGGCGTGCATTTCGAGGACCAGCTGGCGTCTGAGAAGAAATGCGGCCATCTGGGCGGCAAGGTTCTGGTCCCGACCAAGACGATGATCCGCAATCTGACCGCGGCGCGTCTGGCGGCGGACACAATGGGCGTGCCGACGATCATCATGGCCCGGACCGATGCGGAATCGGCGCGACTGATTACGTCGGATATCGACGAGCGCGACCGGCCGTTCCTGACCGGCGAGCGGACAGAAGAAGGCTTCTTCCGGATCACCGGCGAGATGGAGATGTGCATCGCCCGCGGCCTGGCCTATGCGCCTTACGCCGATCTGCTCTGGATGGAGACTTCGACCCCCAGCATCGAACAGGCGAAACAATTCGCCGACGCGATCCATAAGGAATTCCCGGATCAGTTGCTGGCCTATAACTGCTCGCCGTCCTTCAACTGGGCGAAACATCTGACGGTCGATGAAATGGCGACCTTCCAGAAGGAACTCGGCGACCTAGGCTACAAGTTCCAGTTCATCACGCTGGCCGGCTTCCACAGCCTGAACCTCGCCACCTTCAACCTCGCGAAGTCCTACAAGGAGCGGGGCATGGCCGGGTACTCAGAACTGCAACAGGCGGAATTCGCCGCAGTCGAGGAAGGGTTCTCGGCGGTGAAACACCAGCGCGAGGTCGGCGTCGGCTATTTTGACGGCGTCAACAATGCGACCGCTGGCGGGGTCGCCTCGACCGCCGCCCTGGCGCACTCCACAGAAGCGGCTCAATTCTAAAGAAGCCGCCGCCGCGCGTGGGATCGAAATATCGGCCCAAGTGACGGGAGGACCCGGCGCCAAATCAGCCGGGAAACGAGACGGCCGTCCGCGCATGCGGGCGGCCGCTCACTTTGCGGATGCTGTGTCGGCTGGTTCTGCTGACGGCGCGCCCGCGCCGCAGACCGGACAATCCGGGTCGCGGCGGGTCTTATAGACGCGCATCGACGGATCCTGCGCGTCGACCATCAGCATCCTGCCGACCAGATGGCCCGGCAGGTCCAGCAGGACCTTGATCGCCTCGACCGCTTGCAGCGTGCCGATGACACCGGCGACCGGGCCGAGCACGCCGGCCGTGTCGCAACGCGGTGCGGCGCCGGGACCCAACTCCCGGTCGAACAGACAGCGATAGCAGGGTCCGGTCTCATAGGCCTTGAAGGTTGCGACCTGGCCTTCGAACCGCACGACCGAGCCGCTGACCAGGGGGATGCGCTGGCGGTAACAGGCGTCATTCACGACCTGACGCACGGCGAAATCGTCGGTCCCGTCCACCACCAGATCGTAGGCGCCCAGGATCGATCCGGCATTGTCCGCGTCGAGCCTGAGATTGTGGGTCCGCACATCGATGGTCGGGTTCAAGGCGGCGATTCGCTCAGCCGCGCTCTCGACCTTCGGCCGGCCGATCGCATCATCGGTATGGGCGACCTGGCGCTGGAGGTTTGTCCGGTCGACCGTATCGAAATCGACGATCCCGAGCGTGCCGACCCCGGCCGCCGCCAGATAGAGCAGAACCGGGGAGCCGAGACCGCCGGCGCCGATCACGCAGATCCGCGACCTGAGAAGCCGCGCCTGACCTTCTTCGCCAATCTCATCGAGGATGGCGTGCCGGGCGTAGCGTTCCAGATCCGCATCGTCGAGTTCATCAGTCATGGCGCGCCTCCCCGTCACCCCCAACCATCGCCCTGGCTCAGTCCGGGTCGGCCATAGGCCTGCTGAGCTGTTCCTCGATCACCCGGGCCGCATCGAAAAACCGGCCGCGCGCGTCGCGCACGAAGCGGTTGCGGTTCTCGATCGCCCGGAACAGCTCGTCGCTGTCGTACCGCACCGACTCGACCATTTTCATCATCATGTCGAAGGTCTCGGTCGTGTGGTCCAGCATCGGCATGTCCATTTCGACGATGATGCGGGACAGAAGGTGGGTCAGGCCCTGGACCAGCGCCAATTGACGATCATGCTCTTCGGCCGTGGTCACCAGGGTCGTCAGTTTCAATTGCTGCGACAGAAAGGCGTCGACGCAGTCCAACCGACCGCCGCGACCCTCACAAATCGCGACCCGCAGCCCGGAGACGCCGTCCGCGCCGGTCTGGGGGCCGAACAGCGGATGGGTCCCGACGATCGCGGCATGGTCCGGCAGTTCCTCCAGCATCGCCGCCATCGGCTCTTCCTTGACCGAGCAGACATCCAGCACCAGCGCGCCGGGCTTCACATAAGGCGCGATCCGGCGGCAGGTCTCGCGGATCCGCTGAACCGGCATGGCCAGGATCACCACATCCTTGGCGGCGACCGCCTCCAGGCTTTCGGCCACGACCGCCCAGGTCTCGGTCAGCGCCGACAGGTCGCGATGCGGGTCATAGGCCCCGACCCGGCAATGCGGCAGAAGATGCGGCAGGGCGAATTCGCCGAAGGCGCCCACCCCGATCAGACCGACAGATTGATGCATGGCATTCTCTCAAAAAAGCGCGCGCGGCGTGGCCGGGTTGTCCGCCAAACCGCCGCAAGAATCAAACCGCAATCATGGTGCGAGGCTGAGGGCCGATCTAAACCCCGGTCGAGCCGAACCCGTTGGCGCCGCGCGCGCTGTGCGGCAACGTAACCTCCGGCCGCCAGCGGATCTGGGTCACCGGCGCGGCGACCAATTGCGCGATCCGCATGCCCCGCGTGACGGTGAAAGCGTCTTGCCCGAGATTGATTAGGATGACGCCGATCTCGCCGCGGTAATCCGCATCGATGGTGCCCGGCGTGTTCAGGCAGGTGACGCCATGTTTCAGCGCCAAGCCGGAGCGCGGCCGCACCTGCGCCTCATATCCCGAGGGGAGGGCGATGGTCAGGCCGGTCGGAACCAGGGCGCGCGCGCCCGGCGCCAGGGTCAAATCGGCCTCGACCGCCGCCGAAAGATCGCAGCCGGCGCTGTCCAGAGTCTTATAGTCCGGCAGATCCAGTCCTTTGGCGTGAGGCAGCGGGACCACAGGAACTTCGATGGTAGTTAAATCAGGCGCCAAGGCAGCGGGCTCGGGCATGGGCTAAGGCTCGACGGTTAAGGATTTGTTAACTTTATTTCAGGGGCGAAATGCGCGGTTATTCGGGCGGTCAGTTTTTCCGCCACGTCATATTTGGAAAGACGCGGCCACGCCTCGGCCCCCGTCTCATCGATGATATGGACCTGATTCTCGCCGCCGCCGAAGACGCCCGCCTCGGCGGACACATCATTGGCGACAATCCAGTCGCAGCCCTTGCGAAGCCGTTTCTCGGACGCCTGCGCGACCACCGCTTCCGTTTCGGCGGCGAAACCGATCACGAGTTCCGGGCGCCGATCAGGGTGTTTCGACAAGGTCGCTAATATGTCAGGATTCTCCGCCAGCGAAAGGCTCGGCAGCGCGCCGGACGTCTTCTTGATTTTTTGGTCGCCGGCCTCCGCCACACGCCAATCCGCCACCGCCGCCGCGCAGATCGCGACATCGACCGGCAAGTTGTTTTCGCAGGCGGCCAGCATCTCGCGCGCGCTCTCAATATGGGTCGTTTCGACCCCCAGCGGGTCCGGCAAAGCCACCGGCCCGGTAACCAGCCGCACGCGCGCGCCGGCGGCCGCCAACGCCGCGGCGATGGCGTGTCCCTGACGGCCGGACGAGCGGTTGGCGATATAGCGCACCGGGTCGATCGGCTCATGGGTCGGGCCGGAGGTCACCAGCACGGACTTGCCCGCTAGTGCCAGGCTTTCCAACGCTTGTTCTGAGATCGTATCGAGTTTCAGATGGGCCAGAATCGCTGTCTCTATCGCCTCCGGCTCGGCCATCCGGCCATAGCCATATTCGCCGCAGGCCATGTCGCCTTCGACCGGTCCGATCAGCGTCACGCCGCGCTGATGTAGGAGGGCGATATTGGCCTGTGTCGCCGGATGCTCCCACATCCGGACATTCATCGCCGGCGCCGCCATGACCGGCTTGTCGGTGGCGAGCAGAACAGTCGTTGCAAGATCGTTCGCGACGCCCGCGGCCATGCGCGCCAATATGTCGGCGCTGGCCGGCGCGACGACCACCAAGTCGGCCTGGCGCGACAATTCGATATGTCCCATTTCCGACTCGTCGGTCAGCGAGAACAGATCGCTATAGACCTTGTCTTCGCTCAGCGCCGCGACGCTCAGCGGCGTAACGAATTCCTGCGCCGCTTGGGTCAGAACGCAGCGCACATCCAGGCCCCGCTTCTTCAAACGGCGGATCAGGTCGAGGCATTTATAGGCGGCGATCCCGCCCGACAGGATCAGCAGGACGCGGTGTCGCGTGGAATTCGCATTCTGCATTCTTGCCGTCTCTTCATCAATGGTCGGGCCGTCGCCGCCGGAAAGACCCTAATTTCCGGCGCCCGGTCCCGCAACCGGTCGGTTTGACGCCGATTCTCGGGGTCGAACGATACGCCGACAGAATGGAAGCGCCTTGTGATCGGCCGCTTTGACTAACGCTGTAGTTAGCGGGTCCCGCCGCCTTCCTACCCAAGCAGGATCAGCGCGGCCAGCAGGATCACGATGACAGAGACGATCACGGGGCTGACGCCCTGCCGGTTGGCCTCTTTCAGCAATCGGCGCGACCCCATAGGACCGTCCGGTTCGCGCCCACGCCCGCCATTCTTAAGGGACTCCGGGTCGAGCTCCGACAGCCGGGCCAGAACCGTCTCCGCATCGCTGAGCGTCTTGGGCAGGCGCCGCAGTGAGTCGACAGTCTCTTCGACCGCGTCGCGCAACCGCGCCTCCGGTCCGCGATTGGCGATCATCCAATCCTCGATCAGAGGCTGCGCCAGGATCCACATATTGACTGACGGGTTCAATTTCCGCCCGACCCCTTCAGCCACCAGCATGGTTTTCTGCAGGAGCAACAGGTCGGGCTGGGTCTCCATGTCGAAATCTTCGGTGACCTTGAACAGTTGCGCCAGCAACCGGCCGACGGAGATCTCGTTCAAAGGCTTGCCCAGCACCGGCTCGCCGATCGCTCGAATCGCCTGGGTGAAAGCTTCTTTCGACTTGTAGGGCGGCACCACGCCGAAATCGAAATGCACCTGAGCGACCTGCGCATAGTCCCGACTGAGAAACCCGACCAACAGATCCGCGAGGAAGATCCGGGTGCGTTTGTCGACCCGGCCCATGATGCCGAAATCGACCGGCGCCAGAACGCCGTCTTGATCGACGAACATATTGCCCGGATGCATGTCGGCGTGGAAGAAACCGTCGCGGAAGACCTGCAGGAAAAAGATCTCCGCCGATCGCTCCAAAATCGCGTCAATGTCGAAGCCCGCCGCCGTCAGCCCCTCGACATCGTCGATCGACAGGCCGCGGATGCGTTCCGTGGTCAGGGTGCGGCGCGCGGTGCGGTCCCAATCGACAGCGACGACGCGAAAGCCGTCGTCATGCCGGGAGTTCGCCGCCAGTTCCGCCGCCGCCGCGCCTTCGAGCCGAAGGTCCAATTCGACCGAGATCCACTCCTCGAATTTCTGCACCACATCGACGGGACGCAAGCGGCGCAGCGGCTTCAACCAACGCTCGCCCAACTCGGCCAGCCAGTAGAACAGCGCGACATCGCGGTCCAGGACCGCCTCGACGCCTGGCCGCAAAACCTTCACCGCAACGTCGCGCCCATCGCTGGTGACCGCGAAATGGACCTGGGCGATCGACGCGGCGGCAACCGGCTCTTCTTCAATTGACTCGAAGAGCGTTTCGACGGACGCCTCAAGCTCAGTCTCGATCGCCGTCCGCGCCGCGTCCCAGGAGAAAGGCGGCAGATCGTCCTGCAGGCGGCTCAGATCTTCCGCCGCCGAATCCCCGATCAGGTCGGAGCGGACCGACAGCGCCTGACCCAGTTTGATGAAGCTCGGACCCAATTCGGTGAGCGCGTCAGCGAGCCGTTCGCCGGGGCGCAGGGCGGCGCTGCGGCGCTTGGCGGCGCCGGACGGTCCCCAGAGCGCGCGGGCGATCCGAACGGCGGTGCGCGCCGAGCCCGGCGTCTGCGGCGCGGTCTCGACCAGCGTTAGCGCGTCATGCCGCGCCAGGACGCGCACGAGGCGGAGCAGGCGGACGCTGTTGGCCAAGCCGTTGATCATGATCCCCGGTCCGTTGCGCCGACAGCCGCGCTAGATACGCCAGCCGCTGTGAATCGCCGCCACGCCGCCGGTCAGGTTGCGCCAATCGGCCTGCGCCAGCCCCGCCGCCGTTATCCGCGCCGCCAGGTCTTCCTGTTTCGGGAATTTACGAATGCTCTCGACCAAATACTGGTAGGACTCCCGGTCGTTGGCGACGGCCTGACCCAAGGCCGGCAGAATATTGAAAGAATAGAGATCGTAGAGCCGGTCCAGAACCGGCAGGATCACAGTGCTGAATTCGAGACAGAGGAACCGACCGCCCGGACGCAGCACGCGCCGCGCCTCGCTCAGCGCCCGATCGATGTCGGTGACGTTCCTCAAGCCAAAAGCAATCGTGTAGGCGTCGACGCTGCGGTCCGCCAGCGGCAGGGCCTGGGCGTCGCCGACCAGCCAGGTCACGCCGCGCGTATCTTTAGCCCCGGAAAGCAGACCCTTGTCGACAGCGCGGTCACGCCCGACCCGCACCATGCTCTCAGTCAGGTCGCAAACCGTCACCGCGCCGCCGCCGGCCTCAAGGAACCGAAAGGCGATATCGCCGGTGCCGCCCGCCACATCCAGCAGATGCATGTCATGACGCGGGCGCAGCAGATCGATCAGGGCGCGCTTCCACAGCCGATGCACGCCGCCAGACATCAGATCGTTCATCAGGTCGTAACGACCGGCGACTGAGGTGAAGACGTCCTGGACCAGACCCCGCTTTTCCGATGCGCCGACACGGCGATAGCCGAAATCCACCGTGCCGGCGGGGTCGGACGGATCGATCGGGTGGTTCGGATCGGGTGACTGCATAGGGCTCGCCGGTGAGGTTTGAAGCTTTGAAAACGGTCGGCGCGGAAGATACTGAATGCCGCCCGGCAAAACCAGCGACGGATCGGCGCGCCAACCCGCGCAATTGCGGAGAAGGAACCTGGCGCCATTTCACCCCCGTGCGAAACGGGGTACACCGGCGCCATGCCCGAACTTCCCGAAGTCGAAACCGTCCGGCGCGGTCTGGCCCCGCATGTCGAAGCCCGGCGCGTGCTGCGCCTGGATCAACGCCGCCCCGACCTGCGCTTCCCGTTCCCGGATCGCTTTGCAGACCGGATCGAAGGCCGGCGGATCGTCGCGGCGGCGCGACGGGCGAAATATCTGCTGCTTCGGCTCGATGACGGCTGGACCTGGCTCGTGCATCTCGGCATGTCCGGCCGCTTCACAATCGCCGACCCGGGCGGCAAAGGGCCGGCCAAAGCGCGGTCCGCTCAAGCCGGCCATAATTCGGGCTGGGCCCTGATCGACAAGCATGATCATGTCCTGGTCGAACTCGAAGGCGGCGTCCGGCTCGTCTATAACGATGTCCGCCGCTTCGGCTTCATGGATCTGATTGAGACGGCGCGGGAGGATGACTCCCCGCATCTGGCGCGCTTGGGCCCGGAACCGCTGGACCCGGCCTTCGACGGCGCGGCGCTGTCCGCCGCGCTGCGCGGCAAGAACACCCCCATCAAGGCGGCGCTGTTGGACCAGGCCGTCGTCGCCGGGCTCGGCAACATCTATGTCTGCGAAGCGCTGTGGCGCGCCGGCATAAGCCCGAAACGCCGCGCCGCAAGCGTGCCGGGGCTCCGGGCCCAACGCCTGACCGAGGCGGTGCGCGCCGTGATCGCCGAAGCGATCGAGGCGGGCGGCTCTTCCCTGCGGGACTATGTTCAGGCCGACGGCGAATTGGGTTACTTCCAACATGCGTTCGACGCCTATGACCGAGAAGGGACGCCCTGCCGACGCCCTGGGTGTGGCGGAACCATCCGCCGGATCGTACAATCCGGTCGCTCGACCTTCTATTGCCCGGACCATCAACGATGACGCTTCGCCTGCTCGGCTTTCTGGCCGCCCTCTTTGCTGCGGCCCCTGTCGCCCTAGTTCCCGAACGCGTGGCCGCGCAGGACGGCCAGGGCCAGCAGGCGGAAGGCCCGGCCTTCCTCGCCGGCTTCGAGGATGTGCCGTTGATGGCGGGTCTGACCGTCGATCCGGACGCGGTCCTGGTCTTCGATTCGCCGGCCGGCCGTATCGCCGAGGCCTATGCGGTCGGCCCGGTCTCGTGGGACGCCTTCGCAACCTTCTACACGACAGCCCTGACCCAGCTTGGTTGGGCGCCGAGCGCCGCCGGCGCGCCCGGTCAGAGCCTGTCCTTCACCCGCGAGGGCGAAGGCTTAACGCTTGACCGGTTCGGGGCGAATGGCGCATTGACGGTGCGGTTCACCTTGGCGCCGCGGACGCAATGACCGACGGAAGATTGGCGAAAGATTGGCGCGGCGGACCCACCATAAAGATTGAAAATCTGAACAGAGAGAGATCATGGCTTACGAGAACATCATCGTCGAATTGCGCGGCCCGGTCGGGCTGATCACCCTGAACCGACCCAAGGCGCTGAACGCGCTGTGCGCCGCCTTGATCGACGAATTGGGCGCGGCGCTGGACGATATGGAGGCGAATGAGGAAATCGGGGCGGTCGTTCTGACGGGCTCGGAAAAGGCGTTCGCCGCCGGCGCCGACATCAAGGAAATGGCCGACAAGAGCTTCATGGACGTCTATCTGCATGATTTCATCACTAAAGGCTGGGAGCGCGTGACGGTGTGCCGCAAGCCGATCGTCGCGGCGGTCGGCGGCTACGCCTTGGGCGGCGGCTGCGAACTGGCGATGATGTGCGACTTCATTATCGCCGGCGATACGGCGAAATTCGGCCAGCCGGAGATCACCATCGGCACGATCCCCGGCGCCGGCGGCACCCAGCGCCTGACCCGCTTCGTCGGTAAGTCGAAGGCGATGGAAATGTGCCTGACCGGCCGGCTGATGGATGCGCAAGAGGCCGAGCGGGCGGGTCTGGTCAGCCGCATCGTTCCGGCCGCCGATCTGGTCGAAGACGCGGTGAAGACGGCGGAGAAGATCGCCGGCCTGTCCCGTCCAATCGTGCTGATGGCGAAGGAAGCGGTCGACAAGGCCTATGAAACGACCCTCGGCGAAGGCGTGAAGTTTGAACGCCGGCTGTTCCACGCGACCTTCGCAACGTCGGACCAGAAGGAGGGCATGGCCGCCTTTATCGAGAAACGCGCGCCGAAGTTCGAAAATCGCTAGCCGTGTCAAGCGTCCGGTACGCGTCGGATTCTGGGCTCTGCACCGTTGGACCGGGTGCTTGACTGGCGACGGCGCGGTCCCTATAAGCCCTCGGTTCGCGCGCCGGCGGCTTGTAGCCGCACGATGACGGGTGAACTGGACGACGATGGGATCGACCGCCAGGCGGTCGCCTTGGTCGCAAGAATACGATCGACATGGCGCCAAGCCTCGGGCGCGGTTCGTTTCGGCGGACCCTCGCGGGGCGCGACGCGGATAAGGTGAAACGGTAAGAAACGATGGCGAATTCTCCGCAAGCTAAGAAGCGCGTTCGACAGGCGGCCAAGCGCACGCTGCGCAATAAGAGCCGGATCAGCCGCATTCGCACCATGGTGCGGGCGGTCGAAGAGGCGATCGGCGCCGGCGACAAGGACGCGGCTCAGGCGGCGTTCAAGTCAGCGATGCCCGAGCTGCATCGCGGCGTCTCGAAAGGCGTGCTGCATCGGAACACGGCCGCGCGTAAATTGTCGCGCATGAACGCCCGGATCCGCGCGCTTTAGGTCGAGAAATCGGATCGCGTCGCGGCGTCGCGTCACCGGCGCAATTTTCCTGTTCAGGTCGGACGGCATCAGCCCGGCGTCGCGCCGGGCTTTTTGTGTCGGGCGTGTTTCCCGGCGCCTCGTCTGTGCGCCTCGGGGAATACGCCGCCGCACTGCACCCTAAGAGTCATACATCGACAATTCGAGGCAAAACCCCCATAAACTCGTGCGTTTTTCGGCAATGTCGCCATCATTATTTTATTTGTGGAATGCGGGATTTTTTTCGAATTCGATTCGGCAAAGATTCCAACCTCTTACTAATTCACGGGTCTGTGAGCCGAACACAGACGGCGATTGTCAACGGAATTTTTTACCGGAATCGGCCTTTTGATTCCTTGTCACAAAAATGCCTCGCCGATAGAGTTTGCAAATCGCACCGTCTGTGGGGCGGCGGGTCGATAGACCGCACTGACGCATCAACCGAACACCGGGAGAAGATGACAGCGTCGGGGCTGGTCGCAGGAAGAAAATGAATCGGTCGGTCAGGTCGACTCGGGGGCTTCTTCCGTCCTGTAAAAGTGAGCGTATTAAACGGTATTTCGCCTTTCACGGGTGAAGCGGCATGACAAACTCGCGTGTCGTAAGGGTCGATTTGCGACTAATCCCAAGCTGGCGATCCGTGTCGAAGCAAAGTCTGCTGACCGCTCCGGTCTGCTGGCGCCAACCGATATGGATCAAATGTCAAACGGATAGGTTGCATGGAAATAAGCCATGGCGCGGCGGCTGTCATGGCGGGTCGGATCCACCGAAGCCGAACGCAAACTCAATGGGACGGAGCGGCGTCAGACGTCGCCCAAAACGGGCTTTCCGCGCGAAATGGGACGTGCGGGATCGCCGCCGCGAAGGGCGCGGTCGGCGGTAGCAGCGTTAGTGGTTTGGGTGTGGGCATGGATCAAAGAGTGTCGGCGCAATGGGCCAGAATCAGAGCCCGAATGCGCGCTGAATTTGGCGAGGCGGCGTTTCGCAGTTGGTTGAAGCCGCTGGTCTGCCGGTCGGGCGACGCGGACATTGTCGAGTTGGTGGCGCCCACCCGCTTCCTGCGAAACTGGATAGAATCGCAATATGCAGATCGGCTGTTGGAGCTTTGGCGCGGCGAGAACCCGCGACTTCAAACATTGATCATTGCGCATGGCGCCGGCGACGAACCGGGATCCGTGCGGCGGGGCCCTCCCGCGTCGGGCGGTTCGGCGGCGGGGCTTGACGCCAGGGATCGCGGTGTAGCTGCGGGGACAGCGCAGGGTGCACCTGTGTCGACCGGGCCGGCCGGCGGCGGCCAAGCGCCGAGCGCGACATCCGATAAACCAGCTGGCGATGGTTCGATGGACGGCTTAAGCGCACGGCTGGACGACCGCTTTCGCTTCGACAATTTCATCGTCGGCAAACCGAACGAGCTCGCCTTCGCCGCCGCGCGTCGTGTCGCCGAGGCGGACAATGTCCCGTTCAACCCCCTGTTCCTGTTCGGCGGCGTCGGGCTCGGCAAGACGCATCTGATGCATGCGATCGCCAGCCACATCCGCGCCTACCGACCCGACAAGAAGATCCTCTACCTGTCGGCCGAAAAGTTCATGTATCAGTTCATTCGCGCCTTGCGCTATAAGGACACGGTCGCCTTCAAGGAGGCTTTCCGGTCGGTCGATGTCCTGATGGTCGATGACGTGCAATTCATCGCCGGCAAAGAAAACACTCAAGAAGAATTCTTTCACACCTTTAACGCGTTGGTCGATCAAAACCGGCAGGTGGTGATTTCGGCGGACAAATCGCCGGCCGAATTGGAGGGGATCGAAGACCGAATGAAGTCCCGGCTCGGCTGGGGGCTGGTCGCTGAAATCCATGCGACAACCTACGAACTGCGTCTCGGCATCCTGCAGTCCAAAGCCGAGCAGTTGAACGCAGAGGCGCCGCCGCGGGTCCTCGAGTTCCTGGCGCACAAGATCACATCGAACGTGCGCGACTTAGAGGGCGCCCTGAACCGGTTGGTCGCCTACTCGAACCTAGTCGGCCGCGACATCACGCTGGAGAGTACGCAAGAGGTCCTGCACGATCTGCTCCGGGCCAATGATCGGCGCGTGACGATCGAGGAGATCCAGAAACGCGTCGCCGAGCATTTCAACATCAAACTGAGCGAGATGCACTCGCCGCGCCGCAGCCGGGCCATCGCGCGGCCGCGGCAGGTCGCGATGTATTTGTCCAAGCAACTGACCTCACGCTCATTGCCGGAGATCGGCCGCAAATTCGGCGGCCGCGACCACACGACCGTCATGCATGCGGTGCGCAAGGTGGATGAGTTGAAGCAGGGGGACAGCAGTTTCGCCGAGGATGTCGAGCTGCTGCGGCGTATGCTGGAAGGCTGAAACACTCGTCGAGACCGACCTCCGAAATCGGGCCGATTCGCGGTTTTTTGCGGTTTCGCCGCCGGGTTTCGGATTGAGTTTTTCAAACGCGCCGTTCGGCCGTCGGCGCGCCACGGTTTAGACTCGCTGATTCACGAGTAAATTCAAAGCCTTGCCGCCTCAAACCCGACGCCGCTTCGAGATGGCGGGCGGCGTGGGCTGCGAGAGTTGCGAGGGCTGGGAAAAGGGTTCATTTTTCAAGTCTATCGGGGTGGCTTTCAGCCGCCTTTGCGCCCTCTTCCAGTCGGGCGACGCTGGGCGCCCGTCCCGAGCGGTAGACAATACAAGATATGGACCAATTCAGGCGAAGCTTACCCATGAAACTGACCATTGAACGCGCCGCGCTTCTTCGTACGCTTAGCCATGTCCAAAGCGTGGTCGAACGGCGCACCACCATTCCGATCCTCTCGAATGTCCTGATGCAGGCGGAAGGCTCGACCCTCAGCCTGACGGCGACCGATATGGATATCGCGATCAACGAGTCGACGCCCGCCTCGATCGGGGCTGAGGGCGCGACCACGGCGCCGGCGCACACGCTCTACGACATCGTTCGGAAACTGCCGGACGGGGCCCAGGTCGAGCTTGGCAAGGAAGGCGACCGGTTGGAGCTCAGGGCCGGCCGCTCGCGCTTCACCCTGCAGACGCTGCCGAACGAGGATTTTCCGGTGATGACCGGGGGAGAAATGCCGCATAGTTTCGCGATGTCCGGCGAGGCGATGCGGCGGATCATAGACAGCACGCGTTTCGCCATCTCGACCGAGGAGACGCGCTATTATCTGAACGGCGTCTATCTGCACGCGGCCGACGACAAGATTCGGGCTGTGGCGACCGACGGCCATCGCCTGGCCAAGGTGGAGTCGCCGCTGCCCGACGGGGCTGCCGGCATGCCGGGCGTGATCGTCCCACGCAAAACGGTGGGCGAGCTGCGCAAGCTGGCGGAAGAGACCGAGGGCGACATCCAGATTTCGCTGTCAGACACCAAAATCCGCTTCGCTTTCGACGGCGTCGTCCTGACGTCCAAGCTGATCGACGGGACCTTCCCCGATTATGAACGGGTGATCCCCAGCGGCAACGACAAGATGATGCAAGTCGATTGCCGCTCTTTCGCGGACGCGGTCGACCGGGTCTCGACCATCGCGACGGAAAAGATGCGGGCGGTGAAGATGGCGGTCAACGGCTCCGCCCTGACGCTGTCCGCTTCGAGCCAGGATAGCGGCTCGGCCGTCGAGGAGATCGAGGTCGGCTATGACAATGACGCGATCGAGATCGGCTTCAACAGCCGCTATCTCCTGGACATCGCCAATCAGATCGAGAGCGGCCAGGCGCAGTTCGAGATGGCCGACGCCGCTTCGCCGACCATCGTTCGGGATATCGACGACGCAGCCGCGCTCTATGTCCTGATGCCGATGCGGGTTTGAGCGCGGGATTGCGCCCCGGTTTGCGTCCAGCCGTGCCCCTCGCCGCCGTCAAGACACAGGCTGACCCGGACAGCGCTCCTGCGCCGCGCGCCGAGATCGGTTACACCGCGCTGCGCACACTGTCTCTGACGGGGTTTCGCAACCATGCAGGCTTGCGGCTGGACCTGTCCGGCGGGCCGGTCGTCTTGGCCGGTGAAAACGGCTCCGGCAAGACCAACATCCTGGAGGCGGTCTCGCTTCTGACGCCGGGGCGCGGCCTGCGCAGCGCGCGAACCGAGGCCTTGTTCCAGATGCGCGACGGCGTCCGGATCGCGCCGCAATGGGCCGTTGCGGCCCAGGTGAACGGCGTCTTCGGCCCGGTCGATCTGGGGACCGGCTGCGAAGCGACGCTCGACGACGACGCCAAACCGGGGTCGCTGCGGCGCAAGGTGCGGGTCAACGGCGCGACGGCGCCGTCCCAGTCGGCGCTGGCGGAGCATCTGGCGGCGGTTTGGGTGACGCCGGCGATGAACCAGCTGTTCCTGGATGGCGGCGCGGCGCGGCGCCGGTTCCTGGACCGGTTGGTCTATGCGGTCGATCCGGCCCATGCCGGCCGCGTCACGGCGTATGAGAAGGCCCTGCGCGACCGCTCGAAACTGTTGAAGGAAAGCGGGCCGCACGGGGCCGATCAGGCCTGGCTCGACGCCTTGGAGGCGCAGATCGCCGAGCGCGGCGTCGCGGTGACAGCCGCCAGGCTCGATCTGACGGCGCGGCTGGCGCGGGTCGCAGCCATTGGCTTCGGGCCTTTTCCGGGCGCCGAGGTGAGTTTGGAAGGCGTCGTCGAGGACTGGTTGGTCCAAGGCGCGGCCTTGACGGCCGAAGACGCCTTCCGAGCGATGCTGGCTGAAGGGCGGGTGCTGGACGCGCAGAGCGGCGGCGCCGCCGTCGGGCCGCATCGGTCGGACCTCAAGGTTCGGCATCTGGCGAAAGGGGCGCCGGCGGAACAGTGTTCGACCGGCGAGCAGAAGGCGCTGCTTCTGGCGCTGGTCCTGGCGCACGCAAGGCTGTTGACCGCCGAGACCGGGACCGCGCCGATCCTGCTGCTGGACGAGGTGGCGGCGCATCTGGACGGCGCCAAACGCACGGCCCTATTCGAGGCGGTTCTGGCGCATGGCGCGCAGACCTGGATGACCGGCACCGACGCGTCGGTGTTCGATCCGCTCGGCGAGGCGGCCGAGCGGTTCAGAGTGGAGAACGCCGCGGTGACGCCGGTGTGACATGTGGAGACCGGCCTGATCGGCCCGGTGGCGGTGATATGAGCGACGAGACAATCACGGGTGAACGCGACGATGCGAACGACGCCGACTATGGCGCAGATTCGATCAAGGTCTTGCGCGGCCTGGAGGCGGTGCGGAAACGCCCGGGCATGTATATCGGCGACACCGATGACGGCACCGGTCTGCATCACATGGTCTATGAGGTGGTGGACAACGCGATCGACGAGGCCTTGGCCGGTCATTGCGATACGGTCACGGTTACGCTGAACGGCGACGGCTCGGTCACCGTCACCGACAATGGCCGCGGCATCCCCACCGACATCCATGAAGAGGAGGGGATTTCCGCCGCCGAGGTCATCATGACCCAGCTCCATGCCGGCGGGAAATTCGATCAGAATTCCTATAAGGTCTCCGGCGGCCTGCATGGCGTCGGCGTCTCGGTCGTCAACGCGCTGTCGGTCTCCCTGAAGCTGAAGATCAAGCGCGCGGGCGAAGTGCATGAGATGAGCTTCACCCACGGCGAGGCGGACGGCCCGCTCGCGGTCACCGGCGATGCGGGCGCGGAGACGGGCACGGAGATCACCTTCCTGCCGTCGAAAGACACCTTCACGATGACGCTGTTCGATTTCGCGACGCTGGAGCACCGGCTGCGCGAACTCGCCTTCCTGAATTCCGGCGTCGCCATCTCGCTGACCGACGCGCGGTCGCCCGAGCCGAAGACCGCCAATATGCACTATGAAGGCGGGGTCGAGGCTTTCGTGAACTGGCTTGACCGGGCGAAGAACCCGGTCTTCTCGCCGCCGATCGTCTTGAACGCCGAGAAGGACGGGATCGCTGTCGAGCTCGCGATGCAGTGGAACGACAGCTATCACGAGACGATGCTGTGCTTCACCAACAACATTCCGCAGCGTGACGGCGGCACGCATCTGGCGGGCTTCCGCGGCGCCCTGACAAGGCAGGTGAATAATTACGCCATTTCCTCGGGCCTCTCGAAGAAGGAGAAGGTCTCGCTGTCCGGCGACGACGCGCGGGAGGGCATCACTTGCGTCCTGTCGGTGAAGGTGCCGGACCCGAAATTCTCAAGCCAGACCAAGGACAAGCTGGTCTCGTCCGAGGTCCGCCCCGTCGTCGAAGCAGTGGTCAACGAGAAGCTCAGCGATTGGTTCGAGGAGCATCCCGCCGAGGCGCGCAAGGTGGTCCAGAAAGTGGTCGAGGCAGCCGCCGCCCGCGAGGCGGCGCGCAAGGCGCGCGAATTGAGCCGCAAGACGGCGCTCAACGACATCGCCTCACTGCCGGGCAAACTCGCCGATTGTCAGGAGCGTGACCCGGCGCTCTCGGAACTGTTCATCGTCGAGGGCGACAGCGCCGGCGGCTCGGCCAAACAGGGCCGGAACCGGAAGAATCAGGCCATCCTGCCCCTGCGCGGAAAGATCCTGAATGTCGAACGGGCGCGCATCGACAAGATGCTGTCGAGCCAGGAGATCGGCACCCTCATCACCGCGCTCGGCGTCGGCATCGGCCGCGGCGGGGAGGATGGCAAGGACGGCTACAACCCGGAAAAGCTGCGCTATCACAAAATCATCATCATGACCGACGCAGATGTCGATGGCAGCCATATCCGCACGCTGCTCTTGACCTTCTTCTATCGGCAAATGCCTGAACTGATCGAAAACGGCCATCTCTATATCGCCCAGCCGCCGCTCTATCTGACCAAGAAGGACAGCCGCGCGGTCTATCAGAAGGACGATTTAGCGCTGGAGCGATTCCTGATCGACAATGTCGTTGATCACGCGGTTCTGGTTGGGGCCGACGGGGCGCAGCGGGCCGGCGAGGATTTGCGTCAGATCGTCGATCAGGCGCGTCAGGCGGAACGGATGATCGCGCCGATGGCGCGCAAGTCGCGCAGCGCCGCGATGGTCGAGCAGGCGGCCATCCTGGGCATGCTTGATGTCGCCCGGCTCGATAGCGACGAGCATGTGCGCGAGGCCGTCGAGGTGCTGGCGAAACGCATGGACAGTCTGGCCGATGATCTGGGCAAGGGCTGGGCCGGCGAGGTGCTCGATGATGGCGGTTTCGCAGTGGAACGCACTTTGCGCGGCGTCACAGAACGGTGCGTCATCGATGGCGACCTGATCCGCTCGGCCGAGGCGCGGCAGTTGAACGCGATGGCCGCTGACTTCCAGTCGCTCTACTGGCCCGGCGGAACCCTGACAATCAAGGATAAAGAGACCGCAATCAACGGTCCCTTGGGCGTCTATGAGGCGATCATGGCCGAAGGCCGTAAGGGGCTTACCATCCAGCGCTATAAAGGATTGGGCGAGATGAACCCGGATCAGTTGTGGGAGACCACGCTGGATCCGAACGCCCGTTCGCTGCTGCGGGTCCGGGTCGGCCATGGCGATGACGCGGAGGACGTGTTCTCGACGCTGATGGGGGATGTGGTCGAACCGCGCCGCGAATTCATCCAGGAGAACGCCCTGGATGTCGCCAATCTGGACGTCTAGGGCGCTTTCGGGGTTGCGGGCGGGACGCGCGTTGAGATGACGGACACGCTGACCCCGCAGCAACGCAGCCACGCCATGCGTCGGGTCAAGGCGACGGACACCAGCCCGGAACTGGCCGTCCGGCGCGCCCTACACGCCAAGGGCTATCGCTTCCGCCTCCACCGTAAAGACCTGCCCGGCAAGCCGGACCTGGCCTTCCCATCGCGCCGCGCCGTCCTCTTCGTGCATGGCTGTTTCTGGCACGGCCATGACTGCAAGCGCGGCGCGCGCACGCCCAAGACCAATACCGACTATTGGCTGGCGAAAATCGCCCGGAACAAGGCGCGCGACGCGCGGAATATCGAGGCGCTGAACGAACTCGGCTGGCGCAACTTGACGGTCTGGGAATGCGAACTGGCCGACAAAGCGGCGGCGATCGCGCGCATCGAGCGGTTTCTGGACGCGCCCGGGAGGGGAACAAGCCCATGAAGCGACCCGCTTTCTATGAGTTCTTCGCCGGCGGCGGCATGGCGCGCTTAGGGCTGGGACCGCACTGGACCTGTCTGCGCGCCAATGAGTGGGACGCGAAAAAAGCCGAGTCCTATCGCCGCAACTTCGATCCCGCCGATGACTTGCTGGTCGGCGATGTGAACGACCTGACCGAGCGCGACCTGCCCGGCCAGGCCGATCTCGCCTGGGCCAGTTTCCCCTGTCAGGACCTCTCGCTGGCGGGCGGCGGCGCAGGCTTGAAAGGCGCGCGCAGCAGCGCCTTTTTCGGATTCTGGCGCTTGATGAAGGGCCTCGCGGCGCAAGGCCGCGCGCCCAGGACCATCGTCTTGGAAAATGTAACCGGCCTCTTGAGTTCTCATGGCGGGCACGACTTCCGGGCGATCCTGGAATTGCTCGCGGGCGCCGGCTACCGCACGGGCGCGGTGATCGGCGACGCCGTTCATTTCCTGCCGCAGAGCCGGCCGCGCCTGTTCATCATCGCGACACGGGCCGATCCCAGCCCCGTTCAGACCGACGGGCCGATCGCACCCTGGCATCCGCCGCGCCTGGCGGCGGCGGTCGATCGTCTATCCCCGGACCTGCGCCGGGACTGGGTCTGGTGGGACATGCCGCAACCGGCGCCCGCGCGGACAACCGATCTCAGCGACATCCTGATCGACCGGCCGAACGACGCGCCGTTTCATACGCCAGAGGAGACAGATCGGCTGGTTTCCATGATGGACGCGGCCAACCGGCGGAGATTGGCGGCGGCCCTGGCGGAGAAGCGTCCAATCGCCGGAACGCTCTACCGGCGCACGCGACGCGGATCGGACGGGACGCCTGAGCAGCGGGCCGAGCTAAGGCTGGATGGTGTCGCCGGTTGCCTGCGCACCCCTGCGGGCGGGTCGAGCCGCCAGACAGTGATGCTGATCCATGGGGGCGTCAAGCTGGCCGTGCGCAGTCGATTGCTGTCGGCGCGGGAAGGGGCGCGGCTGATGGGCGTGCCGGACGCGTATGTTCTGCCGGAGCGCTACAACGCCGCCTATCATCTTATCGGAGACGGCGTCGCGGCGCCGGTGGTGCGGGCGCTCGAACGCGCGGTGCTACGGCCGCTGGCGTCGCAGGGATAGCACTCAGCCCTTATAGCCGCCCATTGTGCAGATCAGTTTCCAACTCGCCGCGTCGATCGGCATGACCGAGAGGCGGGACTGTTTGATCAGCGGCAGGTCTGCGAGCCGCTCTTCCGCCTTGATGTCGGCCAGGGTCACGGGCGTCGGGAACGGGTCCAAGGCGCGGACATCGACCATGCCGAAACGGCCCTTCGGATCGGTCGGGTCGGGATAATACTCCTTACAGACCTCGACCACGCCGACGACCTGCTTCTCGTTGACCGAATGATAGAAGAAGGCGAGATCGCCGACCTGCATCGCTTTCATATTGTTCGAGGCCTGATAGTTCCGGACGCCGTCCCATTCCGCGCCGGCCGCGCCGCACTTCACCTGATCGTCCCAGGACCAGGTTCCGGGTTCGGATTTCATCAACCAATATTGCATCGCGATAGCTCCTCGGACGGCGCGTCTATGCCGCTTGTTTAGGCGGGCGGCGGGACGGGAACAAGATAGCGGCGCATCGCGATCACACTCAACGCCATGCCGATCAGAGCATAAAGCAGCAACAACGCGGCGACGGCGTTGACCCCCCAGCCCCAATCGAACAACAGCCCCATGACGACCGGCGAGGCGGCGCTGGAGAACACCATCGCCGCAGTATAGGCGGACCGGATCGCGCCAAGATGCCGGCGGCCATAAAGCTCCGGCGCCAGAGCGCCCAGCATCGTGTGGGTGATCCCGACGCTGAGCCCCGTCAGGAACATATAGGGCCAAAGCAGCCAGGGCGCGTCGCTGACCATCAAAACGACGACGGCGAGCATCTGCGGCGGCAGGAACCAGGGCAACAATCGCACCGCGCCGAACCGGTCGATGGCGAGGCCCGCCGCCAGCGAGGTCAGGACGACAGTCCCGGCATAGAGCGGATAGGAGGCGGCGAGCGCCGTGCGCGACCAACCTTTCATCTCGACCAGGATCGGGATCTGATGAAAGAACAAGCCGGTGAAGATGAAGGACGGCGCCAGGATCGCGGGCAGCAGGATATAGAGCCTGGGATCGCGCAGCATCTGGGCGCGCGTCCAGGAAAAATCCCCCAAACGATCGGCCGACGCATGCTCCGGACCGCTCGCCGATCGGTTAAGGTCCGCCAGATAGGCCGCGTGCCGGTCGCCATGCCCGACCAGAAAGAACAGCGTCGCCGGCGCCGCGATCAGGCTCAACAAGACAGCGAAACTGAGCCAGGCCTCGCGCCAGCCCAATAAGGCGACCATCGCCACGGCGACGATCGGCAACAGCGCCTCGCCCAATGGATAGCCCAAGCTGACCAGGCTGATCGCCTTACCCCGGCCTTCGCCGAAATAGCGCCCCATCGCCGTGATCGCGGTGTGACCCGGCAAGGCCTGGCCGAACTGGCGCAGCATGAAAATGACGAGGATCAACAGCGCGGCGCTCTCGGCCCCGGCCAGCAGCACCGCCGCGCCTGATAGGCCAAGCAGCGCCAGCGTGGCGTAGAGCCGCAGATCCAACCGGTCGATCAGCGGACCGGTGATCAGCAAGACGCCGGCGCTGAGCAGGGTGCCCAGCGAATAGATCGCGCCGAACGCGCCGTCGCTGAGCCCGAACTCGGCGCGGATTTCGCTTGAGAACAGGCTGATGAAGAAAGTCTGCCCGAAACTGGAGGCGAAGGTCAGGGTCGCGCCGAAGCCGAGCAGACGCCAATGGCGCAGGGCGAAGTCAGCGTAGCGGCGCATCAGAGACGATGGGACACAGAGGTTTCAGACGAAAGGCGCGGCGCCGCCGTCACACAGAGGCGCAATCGACGCACACCGGATTGGCCGGGTCGAGCATCAGGCGCCGCTGCGAGATCGGCTCGTCGCAGGACAGGCAATAGCCGAAATCGCCGCTCTCGATCCGCGCCAAGGCGGCGTCGATCCGCACGATGCTTTCCTCCCGCCGGCGGTCCTGCTCCAACGCCATGGCTTGGCCCTGCAACGCGTCCATCCGGCTGAGCCGCCCGACCGATTGTTGATCCAGGGTAACGGGCGCGCGCGAGTCCTTGCTGCCAGCGCGCAACGCGGCCAGTTCGGCGCGCTGTTCCCGCAGCAGCCTCTCGAATGTCGGCAAGTCGAAATCGGCGTCATCGCTCATCGCATAAGTATGAGAGTCCGCGCAGGGCCCGTCGAGAGGATCACGGCTTAGGCGGTTTTTCCTCCCGCTCGCGCGGCTCGGCCGGTTCCTGCTTCAGATCGACCGGCTTCGCCTCGAATCTGGACAGTTCTTCCTCCGGGTCCGACGGCTCAGCCGGGTCGGGCTCGCTGTCCGGGTCCCTGGCGGGGTCGTCCGCCGGTTCGTCGTCGGGCGCCCACACTTCCTCGTCCGCTACCGTCTCTTCCGCATCCTCCGGGCTTTCCTCAATTGGCTCCGATTCCGGATTCAGACTTGCGGCGACGGGCGTCATCGTTTCCGACATCGCCACGAAGGCGCCCTGCTCTTCGATCGTTTTGCCGGGACGTTGCAGCATACGCCAGGCGGCGAACAGCGCGATCGCCGCCATCGCGCTGGCTAGGGTCAGGGGCAAACCCGGCGCGCCGATCGTATCCAGGCCATAGCCGGCGATATTCGGGCCGGCCACCGCGCCGATGCCGTTCGCCATGATCATGCTGCTGCTGGCCGCCACCATCTGTTTTTGGGTCAGGAAATCATTCGTGTGCGCGATGCAGAGCGAATAGAGCGGCAGAGCGAACCCACCGGTCAGACACGCCAGCGCATAGAGCGCCGCCTCTTGGTCGCCGCCGAAGAAGGCCATCGATCCCGATGCGACCGCGCCGGCGGCGGCGACGATTAGGATCACCGTGCGGCGGTCCATCGCGTCGGACAATTTGCCGATCGGCACGGTGAAGATGAAGCCGCCGATGAAGATCGCGCTCATCAGGCTGGAGGTTTCAGAGACGGACATGTCCAACTCGTAGGTGTAGGCCGGCCCCATGCCGAGGAACGCGCCGCTCGTCACCCCGACAAGAATCATCGCGCTGAAGCCGAGCGGCGAAGCGCGATAGACCTGGATCGGGTTCATGCGTTCCGGCGCTTCGAATTCCGGCGTCTTCGCCGCCGAGATCAGAACCGGCACCACGGCGAGCGAGATCAGCACCGAGACGACGGTGAAAAGCTGGAAATCCGCCGGGCTGTAGAGGTTAAGCAGCGATTGCCCGGCCGCCATGCCCAACAGGCTGATCGCCATATAAATCGCCAGCATCTGACCGCGGGTCTCGTTGGTCGCGCGGTCGTTCAACCAACTCTCGCACACGATATAGAGGCCCGCATAGGCCATGCCGGTCACGATCCGCATGGCCAGCCAGACCAGCGGATCGATGAAGACGGGGAAAACCAGGATCGCGAGCGAAGAGAGGGACGCGAGAGCGCCAAAGACCCGGACATGGCCGACCCGGGCGACGAGGGAGGGAACGATCAGGGAGCCGATGAAAAAGCCGGCGAAATAGCCGGCCATGATATAGCCGGTCGTCGTATTGTCGAAGATCTCAAACTGCGCGCGGATCGCCACCAAAGAGCCTTGCAGCCCATTGCCGAGCATGATGAAGGCGAGCCCCACAAACAGCGCCCAGGCGGACTTAAACGCCTCGAACATTTCCGGCCTCCCTCGGCTTGTCCGGCCCGCGTCGCTTCGGACCGCCCTGTTGTGGCGCTATCGGCCCGAATCGATCTCCGCGCCTGCGAAAATAACCTAGAGCCCGGCGTATGTTTTTCACCCGGAAAACGCCGCGGCCGCGCCGGTTCTGATCGGGCGCTTGCGCCGCATGCGGCCAAGGATTACCTAGCTGACCGAAAGAGGACGGCAACCGGTCGTTCTGGACGTTTCGGAGAAACCCATGGCCGATGGCGACGCCCCCGGACGAGGGGTGAAAATCGCGCCCAGCATACTGGCGGCCGACTTCGCGCGGCTCGGCGAGGAATTGGCCGCGATCGAGGCCGCCGGCGCGGACCTTGTCCATATCGATGTGATGGACGGCCACTATGTGCCGAACATCACCATCGGGCCTGCGGTGGTGAAGGCGCTGCGACCGCATACCGATCTGGCCTTTGACGTGCATTTGATGATTTCGCCCGTCGATCCGTATTTGGCCGATTTCGCGGAAGCGGGCGCCGACATCATCACGGTGCATCCGGAAGCCGGACCTCATATTCATTCCACGCTTCAGAAGATCCGGGGTATGGGCAAAAAGGCCGGCGTCTCGCTCAATCCCGGGACACCCGCCAAGATGCTCGACTATCTGATGGATTCGGTCGATCTCATCCTGGTGATGACCGTCAATCCGGGTTTCGGCGGGCAAAGCTTCATCCATAGTCAGATCGATAAGATCGCCGCCATCCGAAACCGCATCGACAAATCCGGGCGCGATATCCTGCTGGAAGTCGATGGCGGCGTGAATCCGGAGACGGCGGCCCTGGCGCGCGACGCCGGTGCCGATGTGCTGGTCGCAGGCACAGGGGTTTTTGGGGCCGGCCGCGGACGCTACCAAGAGGCGATCGACGCCTTGCGCGCAAGCGCCTGACGCCGTACCGCCAAACGCAAACAGAATGACAGCCAAACACAATTCTGAAACTCCCGGCGTCGGCGGCGCGCTGCGCTATCAATTTGCGCGTTTCGGGGCCGGGCTGCCGGGCTATGGCGCCAGTCTCGGCGACGACGACCCCGGACCGCTTGCGCTCGCCTTGACGCCTCTCTGGCGCGGCGACATCGAGCGCGGCGCCGCGATTCGTGACGGCGTCTTCCCTTTCGCGGGGCAAGTCATCCGGCAATCCAGCAATCCATGGTCCGCCGCCGGCGCCGGCGACGCCTGGCTCGCCGCCTTGAACGGGTTTTCCTGGCTCGCCGATCTGGCGGCGGAAGGCGGCGACGCGTCCCGCCGGCGCGGAATCGGCCTGATCATGGATTGGATCGACTACAATCGCGACTGGGCGCCGCTCTCCTGGAACGCGCCGGTGCTCGGCGCGCGCGTCTCGGCCTGGCTGTCGCATTTCACGGTGTTTCTCGGCGGCGCTGATGAGATGGCGCAGCGCCGGGTGCGCAAGAACCTGTTACGGCAATCCCGCCATCTCGACCGGGTCGCGGGACTGGAAGGCGCCGGCGCGGCGCGGGTCGCCGCCTTGAAAGGCTTAATCCATGCCTGCCTTTGCCTGACGCCCATGCGCAAACGCCTGCCTCAGGCCTGGGGGCGGTTGAGCGCGGAGCTGGGACGGCAAATCTTACCAGACGGCGGTCATATCGAGCGCAGCCCGAGCGTGCATCTAAGCGTCCTGCGCGACTTGGTGGAAATCAAGCAAGCCTTTCTCGCCGCGTCACTGACGCCGCCGGCCGGTCTGATCGCCGCTTTGAAATCGATGGCGCCGATGCTGCGTTTCTATCGTCATGGCGATGGCGGCTTGGCCCTGTTCAACGACACCGCGGAAGGCTCGGCGTCCGATATTGACGCGGTGCTGGGGCTCTGCGAAGCCGCCGGCAAAGCGCCGGCCAGCGCGCCGAATACCGGCTTTGAACGCGTCTCGGCCGGCCGCAGCCTGATCTTGATGGATCTCGGAACCGCGCCGCCGCCGGGGTTGGATCGACACGCGCACGCCGGCGCCCTGTCTTTCGAATTCAGCATCGGCAAAGAGCGGCTGATCGTGAATTGCGGCGCGGCGGTCAGCGACGACGAGAATTGGCGTGACGCCCAGCGGTCGACCGCGGCCCATTCGACCCTGTCCCTGTCGCTCACCAATTCCAGCGCCTTGACCCGCGACGGCGTCGGACAGCGGCGCAGCGTGGTCGCCTATGACCGGACCGAGGCGGACGGCGCGGTCCTGATCGACGCCGTGCAAGACGGTTTTGTCGGTCCTTTGAATTTCCGCCACGCGCGGCGGCTCTATCTCAGCGCCGACGGCGGCGATCTGCGCGCGGAGGACCGGCTCGAGCGGGCCGACCCGGCGCTACCGGTGGCGCCGAGGCGGTTCGAAATCCGCTTTCACCTGTTTCCCGGCGTCCAGGCCTCGCTGCTCGCCAATCACGGCGCGGCCTTGCTGCGCACGCCGTCCGGCGCCGGATGGCGTTTCCGCTCCGATGGCGCGGCGATCCGGCTTGAGGACAGCGTCTATATGGGCCAACGCGGCGAGGCGCGCCGGTCTCAGCAGCTTGTCTTATCTGGAGAGACGCGCGCGGAGGACAAATCGGTCAAATGGGCGTTGCAGCGCGAAAGCCGCTAAAAGGTTGCTGAGCAGGCGGCGCTTCACCACTCAGAGCGACCAATAGCGAAGACCGGGAAAAGACGGCCGATCGCGCCAGATCCCTTTGATGTCCGCGACGAGCCCGCCCGGGCGGATGACAGCCGTCAGATCAAAATCGGCGAATGCGGCGTGATTCACCGCGCCAACCACACAATCGAAACGCCCATGCGGCGCGCGCACTGGCGCGACGCCGTATTCGGCGGCGGCTTCTTCCGCGTCGGCGATCGGATCGCAGACCGAAACCCGATGGCCTTGGGACTCAAGCGCCCGGATCACATCGATCACCCTTGAGTTTCGGATATCGGGCACGTCTTCCTTGAAAGTAATTCCCAGGACCAGCACCGAGGAGGCGGGATCGATCATGGCGCCGATCCTGTCGGCGATCGTCGCGCCCATCGCGTCGTTGATCCGTCGACCCGACAGAATAACGCGCGGTTCGCAGCCGGCTTCCTTTGCCGCATGGGCGAGATAGTACGGATCGACCCCGATACAGTGGCCGCCGACCAAGCCCGGGCGGAAATCCAGAAAGTTCCACTTGCTGCGGGCCGCCTCCAAGACGTCATGGACGGACAGGCCCATTCGTTCGAAAATCACGGCGATCTCGTTGACGAAGGCGATGTTGATGTCGCGTTGGGCGTTCTCGATGACCTTGCTGGCCTCGGCTGTGCGGATATCCTTGGCCAGGAATATTTGGTCGCCATTCATTGCGCCATAGAGGCCGGCCAAAAGCTGTGCGGCTTCCGGCGTTTGCGCGGCGACGACCTTGTTGATCTTGTCGACCGTGTGAACTTTGTCGCCTGGATTGATCCGTTCCGGCGAATACCCGAGAATGATGTCGGTTCCGATCTCCCGGCCGCTTTCGGCGGCGATGATCGGGCCGCAGATATCCTCCGTGACGCCCGGATAGACAGTACTCTCGAACACCACGATGGCGCCCTTTTTGACGACGGCGCCGACGGTCTGGCTCGCCCGCCGGACCGGACCCAGATCGGGTTGCTTTGCGTCATCCACCGGGGTCGGCACCGTGACGATCAGAATATCCCGATCGCGCAGGGCGTCGACCTCGCTCGTCAGCCGCACAGAAGACGCCGTAAGACGGGAGGCTTCGACTTCGTTTGTGCGGTCTCGGCCATTGTGCAACTCCTCGACCCGACCGCCGTCAATGTCATAGCCGACCACGTCGAAATGCGCGGACAGGGCGACGGCGAGCGGCAATCCGACATAGCCGAGCCCGACGATCCCAACGCGCGTCGAAGCGGGCGGGCGGTGGATGCCAGTCGGACTCGACATCGTCGGCTTTGAATCAGCGTGGGAATCGGCCATGCGGTCGCCTATCAGTACGTGCCTATCGATTTTTGCGCCTGTTCCGGTCGGGCGGTCTGCGCCGCCGAGGCGGCCGCGCGCCGCTCTTTTAGGACGCGGCGACGCAGGATAAAAGGCGATATGGCGTTTTCCATCTTCGGTCTGGCGTTTTTGGCGGTCGCGGTGTTTGTCGCGTCCTGCATCGGCGTGCGGCTGATCGAGGCCTATCTGCACCGGCGCGCCATCCTCGACGTGCCCGGCGACCGCTCAAGCCACGACGAACCAACGCCGCGCGGCGGCGGCCTAGTCGTCATCGCCGTGGTCCTGCTGGCTTGGACGGGCCTGTACAGTCAGGGGTTTGCGGTCGGCGTCTGGGCCCTGATCATCGGCGGCGCGATCTGCGCGGCGATCTCGTGGCTGGACGATCTAAGCCATTTGTCCCCGCTGATCCGCTTGCCCGTTCATTTCGGCGCGGTGGCGGTCGGCCTGTTCTGGTTGTCGGGTCAAGGGTTGGTGTTTCAGGGCTTGCTGCCGCCTTGGATCGATTTGGCCCTCGCCGGACTGGGCTGGGTCGCGTTTTTGAACTTCTTCAACTTCATGGACGGGATCGACGGCATCTCGGCGGTCGAGAGCGTGACGATCTCAATTGGTTTGGCTCTGATGGCGTGGCTCGTCGGCGGTCCTGACTGGCAGGAGACAGCAGCCTTCCCCACCGTCATCGCCGGCGCTATGGCCGGCTTCGCCGTCTGGAACTGGTCGCCTGCGCGCATTTTCCTGGGCGATGTCGGCAGCGTGACGCTCGGATATCTTCTCGGCGCGCTGCTCCTGGCCGCCGCGGCTCAAGGCTATTGGGTTCAAGCGATTATCCTGCCGCTCTACTATCTGGCTGACGCCGGCTTGACCCTGATGCGACGCGCGCTTCGGCGAGAGAAGATCTGGCATGCCCATCGCGAGCACTTTTTCCAGAAGGCGGTGCAACGCAGGCTTGGTCATGCGCGCGTCAGCGCCGCCGTCCTGCTGGCCAATCTGGTTCTTGTCGGACTGGCGCTTTGGACGTTGGTGCAGCCGCAATTCGCACTCTGGGCGCTGCTCGCCGCCGCTGCTGCGGTCGCCGCTTTGATGGCCTGGATGACTGGGCGGCTTGCGCGGTCCCTGTAACGTTGGCGCCAGGACGCCGGGCGCCGGCCGATATCTTTTGACATACCGGAAGACCGACGGCATGGGGAGAGCCGCAGCGGGTTGGACCGCGCGCCGATAAAGGCCCGGTTCAACCCAACCTTCGAATTCCGCCGCCGCCGCCTCGGGCCACGGGAGAATCATATGAGTGAAACGCCCATCGCGCGGGCCCTGATATCAGTGTCCGACAAGACGGGTCTGGTCCCGTTCGCCCGGGAACTGGCGCGCCATAAGGTGCGCCTGTTATCGACCGGCGGCACCGCGAAGGCGCTGAAAGAGGCTGGTCTCGCCGTCACCGAGGTCTCTGCATATACCGGCTTCCCGGAAATCATGGACGGGCGCGTCAAGACGCTGCACCCGACCATCCATGGCGGCGTCTTGGCCGATCGGGAGGATCCGAAACACCGCACGGCGATGGAAGGCCACGATATCGCGCCGATCGATCTTGTCGTCGTGAATCTCTATCCGTTCGTTGAAACCATCCAGTCAGGCGCGGACTATCAAACCTGCATTGAGAATATCGATATCGGCGGGCCGGCCATGATCCGCGCCGCCGCCAAGAACCATCGCTATGTCACGGTCGTTACCGACCCAGCAGAATATGACTCGGTCATTCGAGACATGGATGACAATGACGGCGCAACCAGCGTGTCCCTGCGATCTTTCCTGGCGCTTGAGGCCTATGCGCGAACGTCATCCTACGACTCCACCATCAGCGCCTGGCTGGCGGAACAGCAAGGCCGCGCCTGGCCGAAACGAATGACGGTGGCCGGCCGGGTCGAGCATGTGCTGCGGTATGGCGAAAACCCGCATCAGGAAGCGGCGGTCTACCGTTCGACGCCCGCTGCGCCCGGCGTCGCGACGGCCGCGCGCCTGCAAGGCAAGGAACTCAGCTTCAACAATTACAACGACGCGGACGCCGCCCTAATGACGGTCGCCGAGTTCGACGCGCCCGCCGTCGCAATCGTCAAACACGCCAATCCCTGCGGCGTCGCGCAGCATGACCACCCCACAATCGCCTGGGACAAGGCGGTGTCCTGCGATCCGGTCTCCGCCTATGGCGGTGTGGTCGCGGTCAACCGCCGGATCGAGGCCGATCTGGCGCGCAAACTGACCGACCTGTTCCTGGAGGTGGTGATCGCGCCCGGGGTCAGCGAGGCGGCGGCGGAGGCGCTCGCCAAAAAGCCCAATCTTCGGGTCCTGACGACCGATATCCCCGATCCGGCGGCGATGGGGACTCGCATGGTTAAATCGATCTCCGGCGGCATGTTGCTGCAATCGGCGGACGCGCAAACCGTGACGCGCGAGGCCTGTTCGGTTGTCACGCAGCGCCAGCCGACCGAAGCGGAATGGCGCGATCTGCTGTTCGCCTGGCGGGTCGCCAAACATGTCAAAAGCAATGCGATCGTCTACGCGCGCAACCTCACCACCGTCGGCGTCGGGGCCGGCCAGATGAGCCGGATCGACTCGTCGCGCATCGCTGCGTTGAAAGCCGGCGAGCATCTCGGCGCGGAAGGCTCGGTAGTCGCGTCCGACGCGTTCTTTCCTTTCCCCGACGGACTGCTCGCGGCGGTCGGGGCGGGCGCCACAGCCGCCATTCAACCAGGCGGATCGATTCGCGACGACGCGGTGATCCAGGCCGCCGACGCGGCGGGAATCGCCATGGTCTTCACGGGCGAGCGTCATTTTCTACACTGATTTCCTGACTTGCCGACAAGGTGGAACAACCGTTACACCTTAGAGCGCGCGACGCTAACGGACGCCGAAAGGCGCATGGCAGACACGTCGGCGCCGCGCCGACCGAACCCGCAGCGACCCAACCCACAAAGATCGGGGCGATAGGAGACTGGAATGACCTATGTGGTGACCGAGGCCTGCATCAAATGCAAATACCAGGATTGTATCGAAGTATGCCCGGTGGATTGCTTTTATGAAGGGGAGAATATGCTCGTCATTCACCCGGACGAGTGTATCGATTGCGGGGTCTGCGAACCGGAATGCCCGGCCGAAGCGATCCTACCGGACACCGAGGCCGAAGCTGAGAAATGGCTGGAATTGAACCGGGAATATTCGGAGAAATGGCCGAATATCGTGGCCATGGGCCAGCCGCCGGAAGACGCCGACGCCTATCTGAATGTCGAAGGCAAGTTCGAGAAGCATTTCAGTCCGAATCCCGGCCAGGGGTCTTAGCGTCCAGGCCTCGCGCGCCCAGGCCTCGCGCGCCCGGACTTTGCGCGCCCTCGCGACAGGATGACCAGAGCGCTCGGCGCCGGCGCGTCGAGCGTCTTTTCCGCCGGGTATGGGAATCACCCATATTTTGTGCTATAAGAATCGTCTGAAGACATGAAGAGGCTTGGAGCCAGGGCGCGGAAACGTGTGCTGACGTTGTCTATGACTGTCATTCGGCAATGATAAGAAATTCCTGGCGTGCTGGCGTCTGCCAGCCCAGATATGTCGGGACAAGGCCGCGCCGCGGCCGGTTGAGCGGTCCAAGGAACGGGGACCGCCGATATGACGCCGCCGCCCTAGGTGAAGGCAAGGCGGCGAGAACGTTCTCGGACGTTTTCGCCCATTGAGCAGGCGGCGGACACCGTCCAACAGGGGGCGCGTTCGATTGATTGGCCGCAACCGGCCGACAATCGGCGCAGAGACGTTGAGCTGACGGCGTAGAAACCGCGCCGCCTGTTTGTGAATGGCGCGCCTTGCCTAGGGCCAGGCGCTGAAAGACTGAGGATGTTATGGCGAAAGCGAAGTACAAATCCGGCGATCATGTTGTCTATCCGACCCATGGCGTGGGCAAAGTTCAAGGTGTTGAAACCAAGGAAATCGCCGGCGCCACCTTGGACCTGATCGTGATTGAGTTCGACAAGGACCGCATGATCCTGCGGGTGCCGGTCGCAAAGGCGGATGAATCCGGATTGCGCAAACTCTCCTCGCCGGATCAGATGAAGACGGCGCTGAAGACGCTCAAGGGCAAGAGTCGCGTGCGCCGCACCATGTGGTCGCGCCGGGCCCAGGAATACGAAGCCAAGATCAATTCAGGGGACCCGGTGGCGATCGCCGAGGTTGTGCGCGACCTGTTCCGCAATACCAATCAACCCGATCAGTCCTACAGCGAAAGGCAGCTCTATCAGGCGGCGCTCGACCGCTTGGCGCGGGAATTCGCCGCCGTCGAAGAAATCGAAGAAGAAGAGGCGGCGACGAAACTGGAGGAAATGCTGCAAAAGGCGGCGGCCTGAGCTTTTCAACCTCCCAATGCCGGATCTTGCGACCCAGTCCCCGCGCGCCGGGGGCTGGGTTTTGCTTTTGCCGCGGCGCGCTGTAATTCTTAAGGTCGAACCCATAGCCTGGTTCTCGGCTGCACGCGGCGGGCCCAGGCGTCGAGGATGGCGGCCCTAAACATGACGGATCACCCCGATACGGCGCGCGGCGACGGCGCGGAGCTCCCGGCGACGACGCGCGCCATTGGCATGTATCCCAGCATGAGGGCGGCCGGCCGGAATTGGGCGATTGGGGCCATCCATGGCGACGTCGAGAAGCTCGAGGCGCTGCACGACGCCCTGGCCCCCTTGCTGCGGGCCGGGGATACGGTGGTCTACCTTGGCAACTATCTCGGATACGGGACCGGCGCCGCAGAGGTGGTGGACGAATTGCTGCGGTTCCGAAGCTGGTTTCTCGCCTTGAAACCCTTCGTGCATCCCGCCGACATCGTGCATCTGCGCGGGGCGCAAGAGGAGATGTTCGACCGGCTGCTGCAGATTCAATTCGCAACCGATCCGAAGGAGACCCTGACCTGGATGCTGGATCGGGGGCTTGAAGCCACGATCGTCGGGTATGGGTCGGACGTGCAGTCGGCCTTTCAAGCGGCGGGCGGCGGCGCCTTGGCGATGACCTATTGGACGTCGGCGCTGCGCAAGGCGATGCAGGCGAAGGACGGCCACGCCGCTTTCTTCTCGCACTTGCGGCGGGCGGCCTATCTGGACAATGGCGCGGCGTTGTTCGTGAGCGCCGGGTTGGATGTCGATAAACCGTTGCGGCTTCAGACAGACGCACTGTGGTGGGCGTCGCGCAGTTTTGAGGATATCGAAGAACCGTATCGCGGCTACGCTCGGATCGTTCGCGGCTACGACCCGGAACAGAGAGGGTTCGCCGAGACCGGATGTACGATTTCTATCGACGCCGGCAGCGGTCGCGGCGGCGACCTGTTGGCGGTTTGCCTCGATCAAGCAGGCGCGGTCGAGCAGTTCCTGACCGCCTGAAAACGCTCTCGGCGGGGATCTCCGAATATTTTCAGGCAGCCTTTGCCCCAAATCCCACTTTAGACTTAGGGATAATTGCTCAACTTTGCCGTTGAATATCAAACGGCTAAGAATTCGAGTGCGATAAACCCCAAAGAAAAGTAAGGAATTAACGTTTAGCGAACGAAGCGCGTGATCCGCATCATTCAGAATATCGTAACGCTTTCTACACATAGTTTGTGTGGATTATAAAGCAAGGAGAGGCTGAATGGCACATGTCGACGATCCGCAAACGCAACGCGCCAATCTCTCTTTCATCAAAGCCTCGATGCGCGAGCCGCTTCTCTCGCGGGAAGACGAACAGGATTATGCGCGGCGCTGGCGCTCTGACGGCGACGAGGAAGCCCTGCATCGGTTGGTGCGCGCCTATACGCGGCTGGTCGTCAGCACCGCCGGCAAATTCCGAAATTACGGGCTGCCGATGGGCGATCTGGTGCAGGAAGGCAATGTCGGCCTGATGCAGGCGGCCGCCCGGTTCGAGCCCGAGCGCGACGTGCGCTTCTCGACCTACGCCTCCTGGTGGATCCGCTCGGCGATGCAGGATTACGTGCTGCGCAATTGGTCGATCGTACGCACCGGCACGACCGCGGCGCAGAAATCCCTGTTCTTCAATCTCCGGCGTCTACGGGCCAAAATCAGCGACTCGCCGAACGGCCGCATGACCCATTCCGGCCGGCAGTTCGTCTCAACCGAATTGCGGGTCGCCGTCGAGGAGGTCGAGGCCATGGAAATGCGCCTCGCCGCATCGGATCAGAGCCTGAACGCCACGATCTCGGACGGCTCGGAGGACAATTGGCAGGATTTCCTGGCCGACAGCCGTCCCGATCCTGAATCGGTCGTCGGCGACGCCCATGACTCCGATACGCGGGCGCGCTGGCTGCATGAGTCGATCAGCCAACTGTCCGACCGGGAACAGATCATCATCAATGAGCGCCGCATGGTCGATGACGGCGCGACGCTGGAAGAATTGGGCAAGAAGCTGGGCGTCAGCAAGGAACGGGTGCGCCAGTTAGAGCACCGGGCGCTGGGCAAGCTGCGCACGGCCCTGTTGGCGCGGACCGATACGCCAGGCGACCTGATGCTCGAATCCTGACGCCGGACGAATCGGCGGATCATTTCTCGTCGGCCTCGCGCAGCCGAATCTGAGCGGGTTCCGTTATCTCCATAAAGGGTCCGTTATAGAACCGCACCGAACCGCGGGCCTCGACGGTCTGTCCGATCAGCGCCTCGAAGGACGGGATTCCGAGAGACCGCCGAATGGGTCCGCGCGGGCCGGTCAGACCCAGCGTGACATCGCTGCGCCAATCTACGCCGAAATTCACGAAAATTGCGCCGCCGACCCGTGCGACGTCGCGCACTGCGCCAGCCAGCACCGCGAATCCCGTCGGATCGATATCGGGATCATCCGCCGGCAGCACCCGAAAGCGCCCGTCGCCCCACAGGCCGCGTCCCGCCATCCGGGCCGCGTACTCGAAAACGCGAAACGCCTCGGCGGCGTCGGGCCGGTCCGCCCGGCCGGAAAACCGCGCCGCGCCGGCGCGCAACAGACGCTCCTGCAACCAGACCCCGTCAATCGAGACGAAGGGCGACCGGAGCCGGCCATAACGGTCCCGACTCGCCGCGCAGAGGGTCAGGGAACGGCCGAGACCGGACGCCAGCAGCGCCCGCGCCAAGCCCGACGGTCTTTCCGTGAGTTCGAAATCAAGCCCGCCGAGAATAATGCTGTCGCCGGCGCGAGTCTTCGCCAGGCCGGCATTGGAAATCTCTTGCAAAACAAACGCGCCCCCGCCATCCGGCCGCGACGGATGCTCGCAAAGGAACAGTGGGCCGTCCGTCTCGGCGGCGCCGAGCGCAGGACCTGCGAGAAACCCGCCGATCATGGCCAATGCCGCGAGCGCCGAATGAACGATTGATCGGGCGGTTGACCGGAACCCCGCGCCGACTAGGCTCTGTCTCCAACCGTCGCGCCGCGGCGTGGATTTGGAGGCGCCCACATGTCCGCTCATTCTCTCTATGCTCCCATCGAGGCGCATAGAAGCGGTTTCCTGCGCGTCGATCCTCTGCACTCCCTCTATTGGGAGGAAAGCGGCGCCCGGACCGGTGCGCCGATCCTGTTCCTACATGGCGGTCCGGGCGGCGGATGTTCGCCGGGCCATCGCCGGTTCTTCGATCCCAAACACTACCGCATCGTGATGTTCGACCAGCGCGGCGCAGGCCAGTCGAAGCCGAATGCTGAAATCCGCGGCAACGACACACCGAGCTTGATTGAGGATATCGAAACCTTGCGGGCCCATTTGGGGATCGAGCGTTGGATCCTGTTCGGCGGTTCTTGGGGCTCCACTCTCGCATTGGCCTACGCTCAGGCGCATCCGCACAGAACGGTCGGATTGATCCTGCGGGGGGTTTTCTTGGGGCGCCGGTCGGAGGTGGACTGGTTCTTCGAAGGCATGCGGGTGTTTCACCCGGAAGCGTCGCAGGATTTCATCGCGTTCCTGCCGTCCGACGAGCGCGCCAAGCCGATGTGGTCCTACTATCGGCGCCTTTGCGACCCCGATCCGGCCGTGCATCGCCCCGCCGCGTCCGCCTGGGCCCGCTATGAGGCGCGCTGCGCCACGCTGAAGCCGAATCCGAAATTGGTGGCGGAATTGGGCGAGGCCGACAGCGCCTTGGCTCTGGCGCGGCTCGAGGCGCATTATTTCGTCAACGATTTGTTCCTGGCCCCGGATCAGTTGCTGCGCGACGCCGACCGGCTGGCGCGCACGCCCGGGCGCATCGTCCAGGGCCGGTATGATTCGGTCTGCCCGCCTGTTTCCGCTTTCGACCTGGCGCAAGCCTGGCCGGCAGCCGATCTGGACATGGTCGACGACGCCGGCCACTCGGCCAATGAACCGACGATCACCGCGGCCCTGGTGCGGGCGGCCAACGATTTCCGCGAGCTTGGCTGATCGCGGCGGACGCAGGTTCGCCACTCAATCCTCGGTCTGAAATACGGCTTGAACGATGCGCCGCGCCGCGACGGCCGGCGGCAGGACGCCGTCGCGCACCTCCGCCTGGGCCGCTTCGAGCAGCGGCCGGGCGCGCGGCGCCGAGCGGACGGCCTCGATCAGCCCTTCGCCGAGTTCGGACCAGAGCCAGTCGAGCGCTTGAGCACGGCGCCGTGCGGCCCAATCGCCGCTTTCTCTCAAGGCCGCGCGATAGGCCTCGATCCGATCCCAGATCGCCGCCATCCCGTCGCCCGCGAGGGCCGAGCAGGTCAGCACTTGCGGCGTCCAGGCGGCGACCGACGGACGCAGCAGGGCCAGGGCGTTTCGGTAGTCGCCGGCGGTGCGATCGGCCTGCTCCCGCAAGGCGCCGTCCGCTTTGTTGACCAGCAGCAGGTCGGCTAGTTCGACGATGCCGCGCTTCACGCCCTGCAATTCATCGCCGCCGCCGGGCGCCAGCAGCAACAGGAACATATCGGTCATTTCCGCGACGGCGGTTTCCGATTGGCCGACGCCGACCGTCTCGACCAGGATCACGTCGAAACCCGCCGCCTCGCATAGCAGCCCCGCCTCCCGCGTCCGGCGCGCGACCCCGCCCAATGTGGCGCCGGCGGGCGAGGGGCGGATGAAGGCGTTAGGGTTTCGGGCCAAGGTCTCCATCCGCGTCTTATCGCCGAGAATAGAGCCGCCGCTGCGCCGCGAGGACGGGTCGACCGCCAAAACGGCGAGCCGGCGGCCGCGCGTAACGATGCTGTTCCCGAAACACTCGATGAAGGTCGACTTCCCGACGCCGGGCGCGCCGCTGACGCCCAGCCGGATGGCGGCGCCCGTATGCGGCATCACCGCTTCCAGCAGCGCGTCCGCCGCGCGCCGGTGATCGGGCCGTGTGGATTCGACGAGCGTGATCGCCTGCGCTAGCGCCCGTCGGTCCCCGCCAAGCACTCGGTCGGCCAGCGCCGGCGCGCGGTCCGCACTCTTGGAAACAGCAGGGCGCCGCACGGATGCTGTCATGGTCCGTCTTTGACGCCGAACACGGCCTTCGCCATCAAGCGCAGCTTCTTCCGCGCGTCGGGATCGAGCTCGTTCAGCACTTTTTGTTTATTGCGATAGATCGTCATCGCCGTCTGCACCAACGACTCACGGTCCGCCCGCGCGCCCGCCGCCGCCATCGCCGGCGCGGTGAGACCCGCGGGCCTGCTCTGCGTCTGGGTGAGCGTTTCGGCTTGCGTCCCGGCAGGATGGCTCGCCATGATTTCCCGATGCGCCGCCGCCAGCGCCTCGCGGATTGTCTCCCGATCCAGATCGGTGGCGTTCGCCTTGTGGCGCAGGTCCGAGTCCGACCCCGCCGCATCAGCCGTCGCGTGCGCGGCCTCCCGCGCCAGATCCTCGGCTGCGCCCGACGGCGTCGTTTCACCGGCGATCCGCGCCTCGGCGCGGCGCGTCTTTTCAAGAGCGGCGCGGCCCTCCCTAGTGAGGAATACGGACTGCATCAGACGCTGAAACATCGGATCAACCTAGCCCGACTCGCCATTCTGCGCCAATTCCGAAAGCGCGAGACACTTGGCCATGACAAACTCGTCCTTAAGCGCGCCGTCAATCAGCACCGAGCCTGATTTGCGCCCCTCGACCGCATATCCGAGCGATTTGTACAGGCCAAGCGCCGGTGCGTTATCGACCAACACCGTCAGTTCGAGGCGGTCGATTCCAGCATCGCGCGCCCGCGCCTCGATCGCCCGCATCAGCCGGCGGCCGACCCCCTGGCGCGCGCAACGGGCCAGAACGCCGACGCCGACGGTCCCTGAATGGCGCAAACGCTGGAGTTGACCCGCCAGCAACACCGCCTCGCCGATCGCCGCGCCGTCGCGCCAGGCCGTGAGATAGGCCGACCGCGGCGCAGCGGCCATCGCCTCGATCACCGCCGCCATATCCGCCGCCGTGGCGGCCCGTTCCTGGGGCAGCCGATGGAAATACGCGGTTTCGGTCAGCAGGGCGTCGCCAAGCCGTTTCAAGTCCGGCGCGTCGGCTTTGACCGCCTCTCTGATCACCAGCGCATCCGTCATCCGGGCGCTCTCCTGTAGAACCGCCGCTGCACAGTGGAGCGAACCGGCCGTCCTGTCACGCGCACGGCTCGAAAGGCGATGCGATGCTTTTCGGTTGAAAACGCGCGAATGAGTCAGCATGACTACGGCTGAGGCGTTTCCGGGGTGGGAGCATGAAGGGCGAACGCCGCTCGTTTGGTTAGGTCGTGGGGACCGACGACATGCCCGATCGCGATCCGGATTGCATAGCGAGGCTGCCCAGGGATTTTGAGTCGCGCGGCTGGGCCGTTCCATTCACCACAGAGTTTCTGAGTTACGCGCGCCTCCGGCGTGGGGCGGACGAGACGTTGGAGTATCTGGTTCCGGGATTGGCAGGCGGCGGGGAAACCTATGTGATCCCAGCCGGATTACTGAACGATATCGGGTCGCTGAGCGTCTATGACCGCAGCCTTCTCGAAGCGCTCGGCGAAACCGACGCGCTGAACCCCGCGACGATTCGAGCCCTGGCGACCAAGATCGCCGCCAGCGGTTTGGCCGGCGCCGGCCCGGCCCGCACGGCGCGAACGGCCTTGTCGAAAGCATCGTCTGATTCACTGCTTATACATATCGCCCTTATTCAGATGGCGGTCGCGCAGTTGGGCCAGGGCGACTCCGCGATCGGCCTGGCCGAATTGGCGAGCCCGGCGGGCCAAGACCGCGCCAAGGCGGCGATTCAGTCTTACGCGGATGAAAAGGGCGCCACGCCGAATGAGATATTCTCCGTTCTCGAAGTCTGGGCGCGGTCAATCGCCGCCATCGGGTCGCCGGATCGACAGGTCGAGGGCGAGATCCTGGTCCTGACCGGCGAAATACGCGCGTTCAGAGCGGCCCTTCTGGCCTGGCTCGGACCCGAACCCAAAATGCATGCACAGATGGCGCAACGCATCGCCGCAGCCGCAAAAGAGACCCTGGCCGAGGCGCTGCCGCAGATTGCCGCGTTGGACCAGATGGCGCTCGATATGCGGACCACCCTGTCGGATTGGCGGCGGTCGCGGGCGCGCTTGACCCGGACCGTCGCCCGGATCGAGGCCATCCTGGACGGCTGGTCGCGCATGGTGACGCGTTGGCGCGACGTCGCCGAGTCGGATCGGACCGACCAGCGGGAAATGGTGGTGAAATGCGCCTTAAGCCTCCCTGTATTGCCGACAGCCTTGGTGCGCGGGCGATCGGAATTCTGGTTGAGCATACGGCGGAACCAGATTGATTGGCGGAATGAGACCGCGGAGTTGGCGACCGGCGGCGTCTCCGAAAAATTACGCGAGAAGTTCGCCGGCGCCGCGCTGGAATTCTCATGAGCGCTGACGCGATGCAGAAGAGCGGGTCAGACGCGCATCAGGCGATCCTTGAGCTTTTCGAATCCTTGCCGGATCGCGACTTGATACGGCTTGGGGCGCGGATCGAATTGGATCGCGTGGAAAACCGGTTCGGCCTGCCGCATGAAGCGGTCATGGCCTTATTGCGCCCTTTCCTGGCCGCGGTTCGGGCGCCGCGCGTCTTCACACCGGAACGCATCGTCTGCGTGCCGTTCGAAGATTTGCTGACGATCCCCGATCCGGAATGCGCGAAACCCGGCGAAATCGGCCGGCCCTCCATTTCCGTTTTTCTGGAATGGCTGGCCAAGGAGTTGCTCGCCGACTCGTTTCCTTCGCTGGCGGACCGGTTCGTCCAAGCCCAACGCGCTGGCGATCTGGCCGCAACACGGCGCGCGGCGCGCGAAATATGGTCAATCTGCGCCGAAAGCATGCAGGCCGCCTTCGACGACGCGGAACAAGATGCGCGCCGGCGCGCGGCGCTTTGCAGCAGGCTGGGCGGCGAGGCGCAATTCACCCAAGCCGCCAACATGATGAAGGTGCTGCGCATCGCCCGCTATATCGAGACGATCAAGGAAATTCTGCCGCCAAAGCCGATCGTCGCGCTCAGTTCGGAACATGTCTCGGCCATCACGGATACCTATGTCCATGTCGCCGATGAAGAGCCGGGCTGCGAGTTGCTGTTCCTCCTGGTCGTCATGGCGCGCCTCCTGCAGCCGTTTCCGATCCTCAAAGTCTTCCGCACCCTGTCGAGCAACAAGGACGATTCCTTTGTCCGCCGGACCGATTTGAGCATCGCCGGCGACATGGTCATCGACGCGCTGGAACAGGACGCCAATCGAGTCGCCGAGGCCATCAAGCGCGCCGATGTGTCGGAACAGGAAGTCGTGCGCCAAGCCGCCCGTTTCGCAGCGGCGTTCAAAGGGATTTCCACCGATATCGGCATACGGCGCGACGGCGCGTGGGGCCGACGCATGGTGAATAGCCGCGCCATGGTCAGCGATGCGGTTGGAAAAATTGTGCTCGACTGTGCGGAAGAGACAGTGAAAACGGCGCTGCCGGTGAAGGACGGACGACTCGACGCCTTGTCCCAGTATCCTGATGACAGTGCGTTCGAAGCGGCGGAGAACAGAGCCATCGCCTTGGCTCAGACATTGCGCATATCCGAGCAATTAGGATTGAAGACGGCGTGCGGTTCCGCGGTGTCGGGCCTGCGTCGCGACTTCGACGATCTAGGCGTTCAAATGATCAAGAAACTCGCCGCGGTTGACCCTGAGAGCGAGGCGCCGGCGCATGCGAATCTGTGCATGGTCGTCCGGCTGACCGAATTGATCGCCAATTCCGAACAGGCGGATCTGCTTCGCCGGCGCGGGACCGCCGCGCTGAAAGAGGCGGTTGGCAAGGCCGATCGCGCGGAAACCTGACCCGGCGACGCAATCCCCAACGGCCCGATTGGCGAAGAGTCATGTCTCCGCCCGCCGCCGCCGCTCTATGGCCCGCCCTCTGGCCCGGCCTCTGGGCCGACTAACCGTCCCGTCCGATTGCGTGGCTGAGCAAGATGTAGAGTTTGCCGACATCCGCCGTCATGAAGGTGGATTGCAGCACATGCTCAGGATCGGCCGCCTGCGCCTCATCCAAGAGACGGTCGAACTGATCGAGATACCGGGCGACATAGTCGCGCGTATCCTTATCGCGCTGAACCCGTTCGGCGATTTTCCGCATCACGGCGGCCTGTTTGCCGCGCAGAAGCGCGCGGGTGAAGACCGCGCGATCACCCTTCACATATCGTTTCCAGTCCGCTTCGGGGACGTCGCCTTCCAGCACGCGCGTCAGATCGATCGCGGTCGAATTCAGGTCTTCAATGATGAAGCGCGCCGATTTCAGGAACGCCTCGCGGCGTTGTGCTTCGTCCTTGTCGCGCAGCCCTTCAGCCTGGCGCGCCACCTTTTCAGACGCATCGACCAAGCGCTGCGTTTGGCGTTTCAGCGTGTCCCCGATTCCCGCGACATCGCCCTGCGCCGCTTTCACCGCCTGGCTCAACAGCGCGCCGCCCTCTGACAGTTCGCGCCCCAACCCGCCGACCGTCTCGCGCGTTTCCGACGCCGCCTTGCGCAGGCCGCGGCGCTGCGCCGACAACAGGTCGGCTGCGCTGGAGACCTGCTGATTGGCGAGATCGCCGGCCGCGGCCAAATCCCCTGTCTGCGTGCGCAGCAAGGCGACCAAGGATTCGACCCGTTCGGCGACCCGGTCCGCCGCGCCGACGACGCCGTCCTGCTGCTGGGCGAAAGCGTCGCCCAGCAGCGCCGTCGCCGATGCGGCAGTCGCGGCCGCTTCGGCCAGATCGGACGCCTGCGTTTTCAGGGCGGCGCGGTGATCGTCGATCTGCATGCCCGCTTGAACCGAGACGCTGGTCAATTTCTCCGAGCCGGACTCCAATTTCGCCGTGACCGAATCAAAGAGTTTCGCCGCGTCTTCGACCGCCTTGCCGAAACCGGCGGACTTGTCGCGGAACGCGTCCCCCGCCGTCGCGATCCGGTCCTTCACCGCGTCGGCCGCCGCGGCCAGTTCCTTGGTTTGCGCCTCCAAGGCGTCTCCGATCGCCGCGACGCGGGCCTGCGCCGCGTCCGACGCCCCCGACAGGCTGTCTGTTTGCGCCGAGATTGTCCCGTCGATCTTGGCGACATTCTCGGCCAGCGCCGCCGACAGGTCGTTCAGGGCCGAGGCGTCGGCGCGCAGGCCTTCGCGAATACGCATGATGCCGCCAGCCGCCTTATCCGACGCTTCGGTCAGATCGGCCGTGTGGTGACGGATCGCATCCCGGATATCGCGCACCTGGGTCGAGGCGTGATCCGACGCCGATTTCAGCTCCTGACTTTGCAGCTGCAGCGTCTCCCCGATCATACGGGCTTGACCCTGGACCCAATCGGCGGAATCGCGCAGCTCGCGGCTCTGCTGGCGCAGCAGGTCGGCCATGCCGCGGGCTTGAGCGATCGCCGGATCGAAAGTGTCGTTCAAATTCTCGACGCCGCTCTGCAGCGCGTCACGTATCTCCTGGCTGCGTTCTCGCAGCAATGTGTCGATCGCTTGCGCCTGCGTCGAGGATTTCGCCGACGCGTCCTGGAGCTCGACGACCTGGGCGTTCAGCGCCGTCCGGATCGCTTCGGCGCGAGACGCCGCCAGATCTGTAGCGCGGCCGATGCCGTCCGCTTGCGCCAAAAGCGTCTCGCCCAGCGCGGTGACTTTTGCAGCCGCCTCGTCCGACAGTTTGGTCAAGCGCCGGCCTTGAGACTCGCTGGCGCTGCGCACCAAACCCGATTGCGTCGCCACCTCGGCCGCCATCGACGCCAGTTGCGCGGATTGCCGCTCGACCGCCTGTTGGATCGCGCTGGTTTGCACGCCGGTCTGGTCTGCGGCATGGACCATATCCTTCGCCTGCTGCTTCAAGGCGAGACTGATCTCGCGGACATTCTCGGCGCTGCGCGCGACCGAGGCCGCGACGCTCTCCGCCGATTCGGTGACGCCTTGCTGCAGCGCGCGGGCGAACCCGGCCGCCTGCGTATCGAGCGCCTCGCCGAGCCCCTCCAAGCGCGCCTCGGTGCGATCCAATAGGGCCTCATTGCCGCTCTCCAGGCGGGTCAGTGCGGATTTGACGGCGTCGGTCAACACGCCCGCCTGCCGGTCGAGAAGGGCCGTGATCTGGGCGACGCGGTCGCCGGTCCGATCGGCGAAAGCGTCGAAGGCCTCTTTCTGCCGCGCGAATCCCGCCTCCAGCCGCTCGCTGGCGCCGACCGATTGCGCGTCCAGATCCTGGACCATCCGCTCTACCCGGTCAGCGGATATCGAAACTGTTTGATCCAGCGCCTCGGACTGGCGGCCTACCGCCCCGGTCAACGCTTCGGCGCTGTCTTTCAGCTTCGCGTCGAAGCCGGCGCTCATCGCGTTCAGCGCAGAGTCGGCTTCCGCGCCATAAGACTCCAAAGCCTGTCTGTGCGCTTCAAGATGCGCGGCGAGGTCATCCGCGGATTTCGCGGCGCCGGTTTCGAGGCTCGTCGCCGCTGTTTCGACCTGCGCATGCGCCGCGCGCGCCGCATCGGTCAGGGCCGCGCCCTGGGTCTCGACAGCCTCCTGAAATCGTTGCGCTGCGCCGGCGGTCTCGGCGGTCAGGCCGGTCACTAAGTCGGTCAGCTTTTTTTCCGCGGCCGCTGCGAAGGCGTTGAACGCGTCGGACTGCGCGTCCAATCCCGCGTTCAGCGCGAGTTTATTATTGTGGCTGACTTCCGCCCAGCGCTTGCTCCATTCGGCGACGCGCGCGCTGGTGTCGGTCTGCGACGCCCGCAAGGCCGTCGCATGCGCAGTGACAGCCGCGTTCATCGTCCCGGCGGCCTCGTCGACCGCTTTACTCAAAGCGTCGGCGAAACCGCGGATGCGTTCGCTGACCGCCGCCTCCGCCGCATCGAGCTCGGCGCGCCGACCTGCGACCGCGTCCTCCATCTTCGCCGCCGCGCGTTCCACGCCGTCTTCCAACTTATCGACCAATTGATCGACGCGCTCATCAGTCTGCAAAGTGAAAGCGCTTAACGCATCCGCCTGATCCTTGAAGCTGGCCGCCATATGGCCGGAAAGCCGTTCAGACTGCGCCGTCAGGCGGGCGTCGAAATCGGCGGTCCAGGCCTCGGCCTGTTCGCCGGCCGCATCAAGCGCCGATTTCTGAGCGGCCACCGCCGCGTCCAGCCCCTTCGCCGTCGCGTCGGTCCGCGCCTGCAGCGTTGCCGCCAGCGCATCCATATCCGCCCCGGCGTCGCGCGCGATCTCGCCCAGCCGGGCCGCCTGTTCCCGCGCCAAATCCTCCAGCCGTCGCACCGCGTCCTGGGCGGCCTCGCGCATGCGCGCACCGATCTGATCGGCGGCGTTCGAGGTCGCTTCGCCGGCGCCGCGCATGGCGGCGCCGCCGCTCTCCAGGATCGCGGCGATCGATTCGGCCTGCCGCGACGCCAGATCGGCACTGTGTTCGAGGTCGGCGCGGAATTGGTCGAAGGCCGCCGCCAGCGCTTGCGCCGTTTCCGTCGCGCCGGTGGAAGCGTCGGCGAGTTCGCCGCTTTGTCGGTGCAGCGCAGCCCGGATCGCGTCGCCCTGCTCGGACGCTCTGAGCGTTGCGTCATCCAATTCCCGCGTTTGCCGCACCACGGCCGAATCGATCGCCTGACGTTGCGATTCGAGCCTGTCGATCAGGGTGGCGAGCGCCTCGGTCTGATTCTGCAGCACGCCTTTCAACGCGCCGCCTTGCCGCCCCGCTTCGGCTGTGCGGTTCTCCAGCGCCTCGAGCTGGGCGCGCAGCGCGTCCGTGATCTCCGAGACCCCCTGGATCGCAGCCTCGCCCGAGTCGCTGAGGTCTTGCGTCTGGCGGCGCAGGGAGTCGGCGACGATAGCCAGCCGCGCTTCGGATTCCTCGGCTGGATAGGCGAGCAGCGCGAGCTGACCGCGCAGCACATTGGTATGATGGCGCACATCATGACCGCGCCGCAGATGGATCGCCATCAGCCAGAGGAAGGCGAGAGGCGCGAAAACGCCAGCGACCATCGCTGCGATCTCGTGCGGGAGAAGCTCGGCCAGCAAGCCCCAGCCGACGATCGCATCGAGATACCAAGTACAAAGGCCGAGCCAAAGCAGGCTGGCCGCGCCAGCGACGCCAGTGATCCATAGACCCAGACGGCGGGCGCGCTGCGCCTCCTTGCGGACCTGTTCGGCGGTCGGCGCGATCGGGCGCGGCTCCGGTTGCGGGAAATGAGTGATTTGCGCGGTCATGACGCCACGCTACGCGTTTACGCTTTAGAATGGAACGCCGGGCTTGAGGGCGGGCGCAAAGCCAAGCTGGCCGGGGCGCTTGGCCTCGCCGGCGCCATTGCCTAGACTGCGCGCTCGGCGCCCGAGCCCGCCACTCGATTCGCGAAAGCCGCCTCGGTCGGGAGGTTTTGGCCCGTTGAGGGCGTGGGCGCGCGGGCGGTCCGCCTGGTCCGAAGGGCCTGATCGCCCCGTCATTCTTGGAGCCTTGCATGAGCACTCACCCGGATTTCCCGAACCTGCATGTGGTCGATCATCCGCTGATCCAGCATAAGCTGACCTGGATGCGTCGCAGCGATACGCCGACCTCCATGTTCCGCGGCCTGCTGAAAGAGATCTCGCTCCTAATGGGCTATGAAATCACCCGGGAAATTCCGCTAAACAGCACCCGGATCGAGACGCCGGTCGCCCCGATGACAGCGCCGGTCCTGGCAGGACGCAAGCCGGCGATCGTCTCGGTGTTGCGCGCCGGGCTCGGCATGATAGACGGCATGCGCGAATTGATGCCAGGCGCCCGAGAGGGCCATATCGGGCTGTTCCGCGATCCGGAAACCAAACGCCCCGTCGAGTATTATGTGAAACTGCCGGAGCCCGGCGGGCGCCTTTTTATCCTCTGCGATCCGATGCTGGCGACCGGGCATTCGGCCGCCTATGCGGTCGAGGTGCTGAAGAAGCACGGGATCGAGGATCAGAATATCCGGTTCATGGCGCTGGTCTCCGCGCCCGAAGGCGTCCAGGTCATGCGCGACGCGCATCCGGAAGTGAAGATCTACACCGCCGCGCTGGACGAGAAGCTGAACGAGAAGGCCTACATTGTGCCGGGTCTCGGCGACGCCGGGGACCGTCTGTTCGGCACGAAGTAGCGTGGGGCCACTCCCGACACGGCCTCTTGGCGGCGCCGGTTGATCGGATGCGGGAAGCATGAAACGCTGAGATCAATGGTCCCCGGAAGACGGAACCGGGGCGCGCCACTCGGCTCACAGCGGGTTTGATTGCATGCGTCGCTATCTCGAATTGGCGGTCGGCGCGCTTTGCGCCATCGCGCTCTCGCAATTTCCGGCCTTTCACCAGCAATATCTGCAGCGCCTGGGCGGGCATGTGGATGAATTGACGATCCAGGTCGAGGCGATTGACGGTCGCGCGGCCGCGCTGGGCATGAGCCGGTATGACTATATCCGCGCCCTGCTGGACAATCCTGAGGCCCCGGCGCGGTCCGAAGGCGAGAATTTGGCCGACCTGGTCGGGCGCCAGGTCTCGCTCAGCCAATCGCTCAAGCGGCTCTCGACCATGTCGATGCTTTATGTCGGGCCCGCCCTGGTGTTCGAGGTTGAACCGCAGGTGGCGGCGGCGGCCTTCCGCGATTTCCGACCTTCCGTGCCGCTTACGCCCGTCGGCGCCGGCTACACCCTGTTCGGCTTCTTCCTGGGTTATCTCGGCCTGAAGGTTCTGTTCGCCTTGGTGCTGTTCCCAAAACGCCCGGTCTCGCCCCGTGAAGCGCGGCCTCGAGCCGAATGAGCGCCGAGCCGCGCCGCCTGGCGGTGATCGGTTGCGGCCAGATCGGTCGAAGCCATATCGCGCGCATGCGCCGGACGTCAGGCGCCGTCTTGGCCGCGATCTCCGACCCGGACCCGTCGGCGCGCGGCTTGGCTGACGAGGTTGGCGTTCCGTATTTCGCGGAGGCCAAGGCGGTGCTTGCCGAGGTCCCGCTCGACGGCGCCGTCATCGCGACGCCGAACGCGACCCACGCCGAACTCGGCCTCGCCTGCATCGAGGCGCGGGTTCCGGCCTTGATCGAGAAGCCAATCTCGGACCGGGTCGAGGATGCGATTGTTCTCGCCGACCGGTCGGAGGCGACGGGCGTGCCGATCCTGGTCGGCCATCACCGCCGCCATTCCCCCTTCATCCGCAAGGCGCGCGAGATGGTGCGATCCGGCGCGCTGGGCTCTCTGGTCGCGATCTCGGCGGTTTGGCTGGTCAAGAAACCGGATGCGTATTTCGAGGCGGCTTGGCGACGCGGCGCCGGCGGCGGCCCAATCCTGATCAACCTGATCCACGATATCGACTGCCTGCGCGCCATCGCCGGCGACATCGCATCTGTCCAGGCCGAGATCTCGCGCGCGCGACGTGGGTTTGAGGTTGAGGATAGCGCGGCGGTGATCCTGCGCATGGCGTCCGGCGCGCTCACGACGGCCCTACTGTCGGACGCGGCGCCATCGCCCTGGAGCTGGGAGCTGACGGCGGGGGAGCAGACCTCCTACCCCTTCCCAATGACCGGTCAGGACGCCTACCGGTTCGTCGGGACCGACGGGGCGCTTGAGGTTCCGACGATGCGGCTCTGGCGGCATGGCGGGGCCGGGGATTGGCTGTCTCCGATGGCGTCAGACAGCGTTCCGGTCGAGCGGGTCGATCCGCTTGAGGCGCAACTGGCGCATTTCATCGACGTGATCGCCGGACGCGCCAAGCCTCTGATCGACGCCCGCGATGCGGCCGAGACCTTACGCGCGACCCTTGCGGTGAAGCAGGCCGCCCTGACCGGCCAGCGGGTCGACCTGCTGTAGCTCGGGGGCCTATACGGGGATCCGACTACGGCGTCAGGAACAGCGACATATGCTGTTCGATCGCCGCTTCCAATTCGGTGTTGAGATCGGCCATCAGCTTTTCGGTCATCTCGTACCAGAGAGTCTCCCGCTCATTAATGGTCGCATCCTCATCGACGCTGCCGCTGCGGGTCACCGTCACCGTCGTCTCCGCCGTCGACAGCGTGTTGGGGTCCTCGGCCTCGAGCCGGACGACGAGCGTCATCTCATAGAGCTGCGCCTGATCGACGGTGACGATACCTTTCAATCCCTCGGTTTCCGGCAATTGCGTTTCGATGGCGCTGGCTTCGAGCACCGTCAGGACCACCGAGCCGTTGGCGCCGACCGGATCGATGCGGTCGTTGGCCCAGCGGGCGGCGGTCTGCGCCGGATCGACCGGAAATTCATGTCCGACATGCGGCGCGGTCAACGGCGCCGTATAGCTGATCTTGGAGGAGACATCGGCGACCAGCATCGGTATCTTAGGAGAGGAGGCGAAGGTGATGTCGGCGTAGGTCGGCACCTCCACCTCGGTCGCGCAGCCGGCGACGACAACGCCTACAAGAGCCAGCGCCAGCGCTTTCAAACGCATCCTCATTCCTCCGCCATCCCATCGCCGACCGCTCGGCCGAAAATCTGTTCGAAAGAGAAGGACCGGTGCGTGTTGCAGAACTCGCAGGTCATCTCGACCTTGCCGTCATTCAGGATCGAACGCACTTCGTCCTCCGAAATCGCCGCAAGCGCGCCGAGCATCCGCTCGTCCGAACAGCGACAGCGGTCGCGCACCGGTTTGGGCTGAAAGACTCGGACCCCGTCCTCATTGTAGAGGCGATAGAGCAGCGCGCCCGGATCGAGCGCCGGGTCGAGCATTTCAGCCTCGGTCGCCGATTTCATGAGCGTGACCGCGCGGTTCCAATCGTCCGCGCCCAAAGCGACGCCGCCCCCGCCGCCTTCCGGCGGCAGATGCTGGACAATCAGCGCCCCGGCGCGCCAATGGCCTTCCGCGTCGCGGTTGCAGGCCAGATGTGCGCTGGCGGCGAATTGCGCGGACTGTTCGAAATAGTGGTCGATCACGTCGGACAAGGTGGCGCCGTCCAACGAGACGATGCCCTGATAGCGCTCGCTGGAGGTGCTGAAATCGACGGTGAAAGCGAGATAACCGGCGCCCAACAGCTTCGGCACGGGCGCACCAGCCGCCGCCGCGGCGCTCGGAACCGCGCCCTTGATCTGAGCGTAGCCGCGCATGTCGCCGTCATTGCTGACATCGGCGACCATGATCGGGACCGGCCCGTCGCCTTTCACTTGCAGGGTGAAGATTCCGTCATATTTCAGCGCACTGGCCAGCCCCACCGCGAGGGCCAGAAATTCGCCGAGCAGTCGCGCCGAGGCGTCGTCCATCGCATGCCGCGATAGGATCGCATCGAGCTGCGGTCCCAAGCGCACATAGCGGCCATGCAGACCGGTGGCGTCGATCATGAAGGGCTGAATCACATCGTCGGTCGCCCAGCCGGTCATATCGATCGACCGGCCTTCCGCGTCGCCCGCGCCGTCGGCGGCCGTCTTGCGGAAATCGACCGCAATCTCACTCTTCAAAAAATCCACGCGGATTGTCCTTACGAGGTTCTCGCTCAACCACGCCGGGCCAAGCGTCACTCTGTGGCGCTTTATAGGCGGTCCGAATCGACCGTCCAAGGCGCCATCTCAGCCCATGCAATAGGCCAGAACGCCTTTCTGGGCGTGGAGGCGGTTCTCGGCCTCATCCCAGACCACCGATTGCGGACCGTCGATGACCTCGGCGGTCACTTCCTCGCCGCGATGGGCCGGCAGGCAATGCATGAAGACCGCGTCCGGCGCCGCCCGCGCCATCAGCGCCGCATCGACCTGAAACGGCTTGAGCATGTTGTGGCGATTGGCCGCCGTCGCATCATCTTCATCGCCCATCGAGACCCAGACATCGGTCACCACGCAATCGGCGCCCGTCACCGCAGCAGCGGCGTCATGGCTGATCGCCAGGTCGCAGCCCTCGGCCTCGGCCCAAGCGACGACATCGGCCGGCGGCGGCAGGGTCTCGGGACAGGCGATGTTCAGCGTGAAGCCGAAACGCGCGGCGGCGTGAATCCAACTGGTCGCCATATTGTTGCCGTCGCCGGACCAGGCCACCGTCTTGCCGGCGATCGACCCGCGATGCTGTTCATAGGTCATAACATCGGCCATCAACTGGCAGGGATGGGTGCGGTCGGTCAGGCCGTTGATCACCGGCACCGTCGCATTCTCCGCAAGCTCCAGCAGTTTCGTCTCTTCGGTCGTGCGGATGACGATGGCGTCGACATAGCGCGACAGAACCCGCGCGGTGTCGGCGATCGTCTCGCCCCGGCCCAATTGCGATTCGGCGGGCGTAATGACCACCACCTCGCCGCCCAGCTGTTTCATCCCGACATCGAAGCTGATCCGAGTGCGGGTCGAGGGTTTCTCAAAGATCAGCGCCAACGCCTTGCCCGCCAGCGGCTTTTCCTCGGCGCGCGGCCCGCCCTGTCGAAAGGCGTTGCCTTCCGACAGCATCGACCGCAGCGCGTCGCCGCTGAAATGATCGAGATCGAGAAAATGCTTCACGCTCATGGCTTTAGGCCTTGGCTTTCGCACTGAGAGAGACCGCCGTCTCTGTCAGAATACGGATCGCCTCGTCGCAATCGGCGTCGGTGACGATCAGCGGCGGCAACAGCCGGACGACATTGTCGGCGGCGCCGACCGTCAGCAGCCCGCCCGCCATCAGCGCCTTGATGACATCAAGATTGACGTGTTCCGGCGCGCATTTCAGGCCCAGCATCAGCCCGGCCCCGCGCGCCTCGACAAAGACGTCGCCATGGGCGGCGACCAGGTCTTGCAGCTTGAACCAAAGCCGCCGTGCAACCGCATCGACGCCGTCGAGGAAGCCGTCCGCCAACAGGACATCGAGGACCGCGTTCCCCACGGCCATCGCCAATGGGTTGCCGCCATAGGTCGTGCCATGCACGCCGGGCTCCATGCCGCTGGCGCCTTTATGGGTCGCGAGCACGGCGCCAAGCGGGAAGCCGCCGCCGATCCCTTTGGCCGAGGCGAGAATGTCCGGCGCGACGCCGGCCCATTCATGCGCCCACATCTTCCCCGTCCGGCCCATGCCGCATTGGATCTCGTCGAAGATCAGCATCAGGCCGAACTCGTCCGCGGCGGCGCGCAAGTCGCGCAGATAGTCCAGCCGCGCCGCGTTGATCCCGCCCTCGCCCTGCACCGGCTCGACAGCGATCGCCGCCGTCTCCGGCCCGATCGCGTCGCGCAAGGCGTTCATATTGCCGAACGGCACGGAATCGAACCCGTCGGCCGGCTTGCCGAAGCCTTCGAGATATTTCGCGTTGCCGGCCGCCGCGATGGTCCCCAACGAGCGACCGTGAAAAGCGCCGGCGACCGTGATCGTCCGCCAGCGTTCCGGCGCGCCGTTCTTATAATGATAGCGCCGACCGGCCTTGATCGCCGCCTCCATCGCTTCGACGCCGGAATTGCAGAAGAAGGCGACATCGGCGAAGGAGTCTTCGGTTAGCCGCCGGGCGAAACGCTCCTGCTCCGGGATCACAAACAGGTTCGAGGCGTGCCACAGTTTCTCCGCCTGATCCTTCAGCGCCTGCACGACATGCGGGTGCGCGTGGCCGACAGAATTCACGGCGATGCCGCCATAGAAATCGAGATATTTCTTGCCGTCCGTATCCCAGAGATGGGCGCCCGCGCCGCGCTCCAACGCAATCGGGAAACGGCCATAGGTGTTCATGACGGCGGAAGGCGCGGGTTCCGTCTTGCCGGGTTCGGTTGCTTTTGCTTGAGATGCGGTCGACATGGTCTGCTCCGTGCGTTTGGGTGGCGTCCCGACCTTCGGACCCCAATCCCGCGCCCTGAAACAAGAAACCGCCGGACAGGAGTCCAGCGGCGATCGGGCTCATTTCAGATCGGTTGCCTCAACCGATATGACAACGCTTCCCGCGCGCCGCTTTTGAGGAGCGGCGTCGACGCGACAGGCCGCTCAGAATCGGCGCGGCGATGTAGGCGACAGTTGTCATGCAGGCGGTGTAGCGCAGGGACGCTCGCGCCGCAAGCGTTCAAACCCATACGCCTCAGGCCTTGATCTTATAACCGATGCCGACGAGGTAGCGCCCGAAAGCCAGCGCCAAGACCGCGGCGACGCCGATCACCAATGCGCTGAGCCCGATCGGCGCGTCCGCCACGCCGGTCATGCCGAAGCGAAATCCATTGACCAGATGGAAGATCGGGTTGAACAGCATCAGGCTGCGAAACGGCTCGGCCAACGCGGCAAGCGAGAAAAAACTGCCGCTCAGGAACAGCAGCGGTGCGATAGCGAAGGTCTCGATGGCCGACAGCGAGTCCCATTTCGGCGAATGCATGCCGGTGGCGAGCCCGACGACCGACAGGATCAGCGCGCCAAACGTCATGAAAAAGAGCAGCGCCAGCGGCCTGTCCGGCAGACCGGCCCCGAAGGGCGCCAACACCGCCCAGGTCGGGGCCGCGATCATCACCGACACGATCATCGCCGAAATCAGATAGCCCGCCAGAATCTCGCCGGGCGACAGCGGCGCGCCCCAAAGATCGCCGATCGTCCCTTCCAGCTTCTCATGCAGCACCGAGAAGGCGGTGCTTTCGAAAGCACGTTGGGCCCCGGCGGCGATGATCAGGCCAGGCGCCAAGAAGGTCAGGAACGGCAGGCCGGCGACCGTCGTCACCGCCTCGCCAAGCGCGATCCAGATCACCGAGGCGAACAGCAACGCCTGCAACGCGGGGCCGAAGATCGCCAGCCGGAAGAACATGATTTCGCCCACCACCTGCCGCCGGATGATCGCCGCCAGCCCACGCCAATTGACGCCACGATAGCGCCGCGGCGGCGCCAGCCCAAGCGATGCGCCCTGCGGGACCGGATGCTCGGTCCGCGCCATCGCTTAAGCCTTCATCTTGTAGCCGCTGGCGACCATCCGATAGGCGGCGATCCAGAGCGCCAGGTTGACCCCGATCATCACCGCCAAACCCAGCAGCGGCGAAGCGTCGGACTGGCCGATCGCGCCGTAGCGGAAGCCGTCGATCATGTAGAAAAACGGATTGTAGTAGGCGATCGTATAAAACGGCTCCGGCAGGCGCGAAATCGAATAGAAGGTGCCGCTGAGAAAGGCGAAGGGCGTGATCACGAAATTGGTGATCGCTGCGATATGGTCGAACTTGTCGGCCCAGATCGCCGCCATGATCCCCAACAATCCCATCATCATCGAGGCCCCGACGGCGTGAAATACCAGGAAGGCGGGCGCGGCGGCAGGCAGATCGACAAAGGCCATCATCGCCAGCCAGGTCACAGCGCCGACCAGAACGCCGCGCGTGATCGCCGCCAGCACGTAAGCGGCAACGAACTCGCCAGGGCTGATCGGCGGCATCAAGACATCGATGATGTTGCCCTGGATTTTGCCGACGACAATGGAAGAGGAGGTGTTTGCGAAGGCGTTCTGCGCCATCGCCATAGTGATCAAACCCGGCGCCAGAAACTCGGTGAACGGAACGCCAGCGACGAACTCGACGGCCCTGCCCAGAGCCAGCGTGAAGATCGCCAGGAACAAGAGGGTGGTGACGACCGGCGCGGCGACGGTCTGGGTGATCACTTTCAGGAAGCGCTTCACTTCCTTAACGTAGAGATTCCAGACACCGACCCAATTGACCGCGCCATAGCGCCGCGGCCGCAGCCCCGCGCCAATATCCGAGGATACCGCCATTTTCACTTCCGCAGACCGTTTTTCCGTGAGCGACGACCGGTATAGGCGGCGCAAAGGCTCGGCTCAAGGGCCGGCCCGAGACCGCGCGCGATGTGATCATACTGGAGAGGGGAGGTAGAACCGGCCCGAAGGGTGCAGGTGGGAGGGGTCCCAAATCCGAGAGGGGCTGGACGCTCCCTTCGGGCGCCGGTTCATGGGAAGAAACTAGGGCGTATCCAGACTGCCTGCTGTGACGGCCGTCACTCTCGTCGGGTTTTTCAAAAATTTATGGGGCATTTGTGGTAAATTCTGAGAATCCGGACGGCAAAGTCGGCCAAAACCGTCGTCGGACGCCGAAAAA